>Ga0214542_1000559_pt1 | contig 68366 bp, 46 predicted proteins | sample CNSS1metaG_FD_160096 | JGI IMG/M metagenome (GOLD analysis project Ga0214542, IMG submission 160096) | Root nodule microbial communities from cowpea collected in UCLA plant growth center, Los Angeles, California, USA - CNSS1 | ecosystem: Host-associated > Plants > Roots > Nodule | place: USA...
AACCGACCTTGGAGTCATTCTCCCAAATAGCGACTTGATCCATTTGAAAAAAAATAATCAAACGGACCCATCTTACAATTTTCTGGTGGGAGGAACCTGAAATAAATAAATAAAAAAAAAAAAAAACGTATATACATATATAGTTAATGCTTTGATTGAGTCGTTAATTTTACACTACTAAAGACAAAGAAAAAAGTTGTCTATATCAGGCTACGTAACTGGGACGGAAACATTTAATTTCAAGGATTTAGATTTTGTTGTTGCCTAGACAAAACAAACGCAGGTCTAGTCTGAGACTTGTCTCTTATGAATCACATCCTAAATACATATAACATGTTCATGAATCATTATCTGCATAAGTTTATCCAAGTGTATAACAGCTCACACTCTCAAGAATCTCCATGTTTCATGTGAGGTTAATTCTATTAACTAATATTATCATCCACCAAAATCTTCACATGTAGGGTTCAACCTCTTTAATAACTACATATTTTATCATTGCCTTAGTTTATAATAACAGTTTTAAGTCATTTTACTATAGCTTGACAGACATGTAGGGTTAAATGTGTATACCTAAACAGACATTAATTATACGACATTGGTTTTTTATTATAAAGTCATTAACTAATCTTTCGTGTATAATAAGGAAGTCCCTTTTTTATGGGAGAAGATACATAAAAGTATTTATAATTAAATAATAACAAGTTGAGTCTTAATCATATAAAAAAAAAAAAAAAAAAAAAAAAGTCCTTCCTTGCCTTAAATTTTCAGAATGTTAGTTATTGGCAAATTGAATAAAATTGCAAGTTCTTTTTTTCTAATTAATTAATTGTTAAGACCAATATTGTGTATATTAAATGTTCCAAGAGTATAGGATCTAGTTGAAACCATGTTGTCATTGGACCATTATATATAGTATTATTCTATATAGGGGCGGGATATTTAAACTACATTTTTCTAAAATTTAAAATAAAATCAAATCTATAGAAAACTTTTTAAGTTTAGTAAACTTCCTCCTTCTTCACATTATAAGTAGATTATTACATGAACTGAAAAAATATATAAGAAATAAAATAATAAGTATCATAACAGTTGAAAAATACTTATATAATTAATATAACAAATTTTAAAATAATGACAATAATAACGATGGTAGCATTAATGAACACATGAGAATGAAGCAAGAGTGCATTGTATTGTTATCATAATTTGATCCTAAATAAGTTAATTAAAGCAAACTTAGCTTTGTCTTAGTGTCAATATATATTAATGCATAGAATAACATACAATATACAAAGCGTAAAAAACCTTATATAATATAATTAATCCATTGTCTTGTTTGTTCTATCTTCTCTAAGCAAAAAGCATTTGACAAACTGAATTATTCTCTTTTATCTTGTGAGTGGATCTTTACAATCCAATGCTTATGCTTTATTATTGAATCCAGAATCTCACGAAAACAATAAGCACAGAAATCAAGTTCTAAGTCTAAGAAAAAGGTGAGAAAATGTTGTTCCAAAAATGTAAACCCTAATGCAGAGGCAAAATCGAATTGCATTTGTTGAAGGTGGCGAAAATTCTTGTAGCGCCCACAATCCTCACCTACCCTTCTTTACGTCACCATCCAAAGTACCTTTGCATAATTATTATGATTCTCACAGTGAAAGTTCGATTCACCTCAAAATCAAACCCTTCTCATTACCCTTTTTGCCTATATTCTCCAGGTGAAAATCAAAACCAATCTTTCTCCACTCTTCCACAAACCCTAATTATTCATACATCAAATCCTCAATTTTATCAAATTAATTCTTGAGAATGATAATCTAAATTTTAATATTTATCTATATATATTATTAGATTAAAAAAAATAGATTTTTTGTTTTCACCATAGAATGTGGCATTGTGTTTATTAGAAGAAAAGGTATATTATTATATAATAGAGAGAATGAAAATGGAAAGGAAAAGGCTAGAAGGTGTAGGAAGAATGATCCGTTACGTGCATACGTGTATGATTGGATTTATTGAGGTGATTTGGATTGGACGTAAAGGAGTTTGTCATCATGTGTTTGGAATGGCACCAAGATGTGTGTGGAGTCATCTCGGTCGTACACGTGTCTCTCCTCCTGTCACCACACATCACACTACAGTGTTCCGAAACCATCAAAACAACGGCTTCCGATGAAAAACCACTTCCCCAAAATTTGAAAAGCGGTTTCCAAAGAAGAAGACAAAGAAAGAAACATGTTAATGAACACTTTCCACCACTTTCACAGTCTCCTTCATCCTTCACAGACAGACATGCTTCTTTCAGAACCATACCATGCCCAATTATCGATATATCCAACCAACCCTATATTATACATAAATTATGAAAATAAAATAATAATACATATATTGAATTTAATATATCTAAAATTAATTTTTTTGTAAATGTTAAAATTATTCTAATGATGCAGTAGTTGACATTCAGTAATGTTTCTAAAATATTCTAATTTATTAATGAAACTATTTATTGATTTTTTATATTATATATTATATATAGTTTAAGAGAAAAAAATCATTAGCACATGTTAGTTTGATTCTAATTGAATTGGCAAGAATTAAATGTAATTCAAGTTAATTCAATGACGCAACTTAAATAGTTAAATGTAATTGAACTTATTTTTTTCTCACATGCATACTATTTGAAGTGATTTTCAAAAGTGAATTTTATTATATTATATACAAATTTAAAATAAAATAAAACTGTGTTATATTGGTCGTTGTTATTTCTTTTAAACTTATTTCACTAACTTCCATGATAAAGTTATAAAAATACTTATTGAAGTTAATATATTTTTAAATATTATTAACACAAACACTTTGTATTGACTACTTTAAAATTATCGTTAAGTATTTAAAAAGATCGGTTCTGAAATATAATTTAAACTAAACATAAATAAATCAGTTTTGTCAGAGTGTAAGAAATTTTAATAGTGTGTCAAATTTCAAATATATAATGTTTAATTGTATGAGTCTGTTATTGTGTTTGTTGAATTGGAATTGTAATTGATTTTAATTACATTGTTACAAAAGTCTTAATTTCAAGTTCTAATTTGTTTAAATTAATTTGTAATCGCAAACACTTTAGATTTTTTTTTTTTTAAGGTGATGGGAAGTAATTAGTGAGAAGTTTGACACTGAATATGAACATATAAATTTAGTGAAAGTGTGTGACTTATATAAACTTAGAATAACTTAAGCACTTAGAAATATAAAAAATCATTCACCCTTACTTAACCAAATGATACTATAACTAAGGAAGTGTTGAAGAACGAGTGGTGTTACATATTATGCTAATTACAAATTTTTTATTTCTTCTGAAGAAAATGAGTGAAAGGAAATAGGGTTGAGTCATTTCCATTTACTAAGTTGGGATTAGCATTATGACGATTAAGATGATAATTATTGATTTGAATCTAAACTAAATTCCAAATTACATAAAAGCTAGCTAAATAAAAGTGTTCTAGAGGATACTTTTTCATATTCATCATCTTGCATGCTTCATCTTTTGGGTCCCATAATAAAATTGACATTCAAACCCTTTTTTATTTTTATTTTTTTCCTTTTTTTAGCTTGAGGATAAACTAAGGTTTCCCTGGCTAATTTAAGTTCAGGAAATAAATCAATATCTGCACCTCCATATTTTCTTACTGCACCTCATAAGAAAGGTGAAAAATTGTCCTCATCTTCTTCACTCATCCTTTTCCACTACAATTCCACATTTTCCTACACCTCCATCTTTTTCTTCCACCTGCACCTCCATCTTTTTCTTCCACCTGCACCTCCATCCAATCTTTTTCTTCTTCCACCTCCACCCTAAAAAAATATTCACAGATGTCCATTAAAACAAATGTAAATCACAATATATGAAATGCAAAGAAGACGATGAAAATCAATGATAAAAAACGTGAAATGTAAGTACAATTTCACAATTCTTGTACGTTTCGAATCGTACGATTTGTAATACAAAACTATATTACAAATTGTATAATCCGAAAAATAATTTTGCATTATAGTGAATGTAATTTACATGATGGATCGTACAATTCAGAATATAATTTATATTTTTTATTGCATTCTAAATTTATATTACAAATAATCCGAAATGAAAATTTATATTACGAATTATACCATCTATGATGTAAATCCAAAACACAATTTATGTAACGAACTATATAATCTAAAATACAATTTTTCTTTAAAAATTCAATCCGAATATATACGGACTGCAAAATCTAAAATTATAATTACAACAGGACAGTATTATAATTGAAATTTTGAAAAACAAGGAGCTGCGGGGAGAACGTACTGGGGTGCAGGAAGAAATTACCCAATTAAAATATACACATAAAATGGGCCATAGTCACATAATTTATCTCATAATATATTGGGGATTTTTGTCCATATTCTCGTGCTGTTTATTTTGCATTTGCGTTAAAATTATGCTTTGTAGAAAGGTTTGTGTAATTTGAATAAGTTTATGAGACTTTTATATTATATAATCTAAAAATTATTCCTTAAGAAAAAAAAATACTTATAAATTTTACAATGTGGGAAATGTCTGTAATCACCTAAATTAAACGAGAGAACAACCGAGACAGAGAGGGTGGGTATTTAGGGTTAATTTTGCTTTTTACACACATGAGGTGGAGGAGGAAACCATGGGGTGTAAAAAGATATCTCGTAAAATATTTAAGAATTTTCATGCAAATTAGGTTGGGCAAAGCCCAATAGTTTGGATCAACTCAAGAGTTCTTCTCGCCAGTTTCTGCACTTCCATAAATTTCTACATGCACTCTATAGATTATTGTATTCTGAATTGTAAATTTTATATTTCTAATATACAATTTGAAATAATTTTTATATCGCATTACAAATTGAAATTAAGGAGGTGCAGGAAGAAATGATCCAAGTTAGAAGTTTGAATTTATTTTTTAGTTCTATAAAAACTGTATAAATGTACATTTTTTTTTGTAACTTGTAGGATTTTGAAGAGAAGTAATTAAATTTCAATAGATCCCAATTTTGACGAACAAAGAAACATGAGGTATAAAAAGTTGTATTTCAAAAATGAAGGTTTGACAAACTTGATAAGACTATTTTTTTCGTTGGTGACAAAAGTTTTTTGTTATTATTTACACATTATATTTGTTAAGAGAGTTATGTCATCTATATACAATATTTTATTTGAAATACAATTCACTTTTAAGTTAATATGGTTTGAATTGCTTTTAAGCATTATTTTATTCTTTGGAGGTAAGAAAAAAAAGAAACATTTTCCCTACATTTTAAAGAACCTTCCTCTACAAAGGAATAGTTTAAGTTTTCTTTACCAACTTAAAAGTTTTAAAAAAATTCAATGTTTCCTTAAAATTTTGTGAGGTTGGAGGTGAAGTTCATCTAGTATTCCTATTTCAAATCACCACATACTATTAAGTCATAGTAGTGTCTTCCTCTAATTTAAGGAGAGAGAAAAAATAACCTAAAAAAAAAAAAAAACATGTGGACTTAGGTTTTAGGTGCTGGACATAAAAGAAAAAAAGGACATAAAGATGATATTTCTTATGGTTTAACTATGTATAACTCTAATATTTTATGCACGTTCTAATATATTGTCAAAAAATTTTAAAATTGAATAAATTTATTTATCACTAAATATATTGGATTTTATTTGATAATGCAATACGACAAGTGTACCGGTCACAAATAACAAGTGATAAATATCGCTTTTTTTATGGGACTTGTGCAACACATGACAATTCTTATAATCCATAATTCAATTAGACAACAAAGGTCACAAAAGCATGATAAACTCTTTTTGGTATTTTTATCAAATAGTTGCTGCAACAATTTAATATAAAATATTTACAATTGTCAAGATTAGATTTCATACCACTTAATTCTCATGCATTTATAACATCTCAATTTCATATTCAAGTCAAAATGAACTCATCAACATACTCAAATCATATTCCTAATGACTTTGAGCCCATGATAACTCATCAAGTTTCAATCCCGTAAATCCTCAACAAACAACCATGCATTAAGTTCAAGAGTCTTAAGATTATTATATATTTTATCCCTAGATACAATCTTCATTAGATATTTAATTTAATTTCAAGGTTCAAAAGACATTTATCAACACTTCAAGAACCAATAATCAAGCCATGGGATCAAGCCACAACAAATATGAAACATAGAGATCAAATATTCACATAGAAATGGAAAAATATATTTATTAACACCACAATATACACAAGAACTTTGTTGATTAAATCTAATCTCAACAAGAAGGCTTAGATCTCCATAGTGGTGAACCTAGGTTTACAAATTAAAGGAATAGGAAAAGAAAAATAAACCATAGATAAAAAAAACAAGTCTTTTCACAAGATTATTGGCAATTTGTCTACACTCCAATGGCGCATCTTATTCGCATCTCCACTCCCAATTTGTAACCCATCTACATCCTCAAAATCACCATTGATGAAGGGGGAAGCCATATGTTCGTCCAGTAACTTGAATATTGCAGGTCTGAGCTATCATTTTCGCCCAATGAGTAGCTAGCTTTCCCAGCGAGTCAGCCTGGCGCCCAATGGTATTTTTTTTTTGCCATCTAAGGGTGGTCCATGACAATATAGACATGCATGTGAGTCATCTCTCCATGTTTGTAGCGCTATACGCAACTCTAGTGTCGTCCGACGCAGTATTTATCTAGAAATCATTTTTTCTTGCTTACTCATGCTTTTTGAGTTTCAACTTGTTTTTCTCCACCAGAATTATTTTTTATTAACTTATTTCACACACTCAAAATACATATTAAAGGTAAAACAAATACAAAATAACTAAAACATAAAATAATGCAAAAACTCACTAAACTTGAAAGATAAACAAGATAAAAATCATGACGAGTTGATTTTATTCACGAAAACAAACAAACCAAAATAGATAAAAATCAACATTATCATTATTACACCTTATATTAAATTTTAGATATGCAACTCTTTCATAGAAATACTTTTATATTTTATTCTTACGAATATGATTTTTTTTCGACATTTCTAACAGTGTTTTCCTATTTTCCTATTTATAATTTATGGAATTTCTCGTATCAATTATTAAAATTTTGACACTTGTAATTTTTAACAATAGCAATGGACCTCGAGAACTTGGTTAAATCATCTTTCTAAATCATATATAATTTTTATTTAAGCTTAGAACAACATCAATATAAGAACTTAATATTGTATAACAAATCAAGAATCTTAGAACAATAATACTAATAAGAATACTGTCAGATGTTCGATAAAATAAGAAAACAATGCAAAACATTATGAACTTATTAAGCACTTGGAAGAATGGAAGAGAGTTGTGCCAAGAAAAAGAGGCATATGGTGAGAAAATAAAAAAGTGAAAGGAAGAGGAAAGAATTTGTAGAGTTTTGTGTAATAATTGAGGGAGAATTTACATTTTCTTTTATTGAATTTCAAATTCATTAAAATAACCTTGTTATTATTATTCATTACATTTAAGGTATTATATATCTTAAATTATCTGTTTTAAAATTTATAATTCTTTCACCGTTTTTTCAAAGGTTAAAGAGAAAGATATATTCTTAATCTTACTAAACGAGGTAAATACTATTGAGTATCTTACAAACTTATATGTATCGATATATAACACAATTTCAAAATTATTATTTCATTCTTATATTTTCTTCTACGTCATTGAAGTATAATTGATCATTATTTTATGGTAATAATAAAAGGATCAATAAGTAAGTCAAATCTTTATAGAGTAATTAAATAAATATAAATTCCATTCTAAAATGATGGATTTTGATATATAAAAATAAAAGTAATATGTTAGAATATCTCACCAACAACGTATAACAATTTATTTATTTATAAGAAAAAAAAAAGGATTGACTTTTTCCAAGGTAGTTAAATTTTAGGTTGCATCGAACTGTACTAAAGACGTAGTTAGTTAAAACATTAAAAAACACATTTTTTATTCTAATTCGAATTCATTCCTTCTAGAATTTATGTAATTATTTTATCTTTCTCTAATTGCCACCTCCATCCTTTTATTCAAACTTTCTGAGATTTTTTATTATAAGAAACGTTCAAAGTTCAAACACCAAAGTCTAAGCCATCACAATTTATCTACCCTTTCATGTCCTTTACCAAAAACTAAACATCACACCCTCTTTCCTCTCTTACATTCAAAGCTACACAAACCAATACATTTTATTTTTCTGACAAAGTCTTTAACAAGAACTTACAAAAAAAAGGTTTATTGATTCAAGCACATTCTTTTAGAAATAAATTTGTGTATATGATGGTAAAGATTTTTTTATTTTATTTTATGTATCGGTGTTTCTTGGAGACTAGGATTTGATACCTGTGTAAATTTTTCTAATGAATCAAATTTATTGGATAGGAGTTTGCTTACATTGAACTAACAAATTTAATGTTTTTTAATTTGATTTTTTCCTTGTCTGAATACTTATGTATTACTTATAAAACAAATTTCACAAATCAAAGTCAAAAAATCCTTAAACCACTAGCCACTTGCTTAATTTTAACTTCAATCAACAAATCGTGTACTTTTTTATTATTATAATATTTTTTGTATTTTGTTGTTGTTAAAGATGAAAAATGGAGGAATCAAAATAATGACAAAGACTAAAAATTTACGAAGAAGAGAACAGTAATAATGGATTTGCAAATAACCACTAGTCAACGATGTTGTACAAGTAACCATATTATGGAACCCACCGCTAGCAAGGAAAATTTATTTGAAAAGGTTGACTAATAGTTTAACTCTTGACTATAGCTTTAAGAACGTTGACTTTCACCCTCAACTGCAAGAACTAGTCAAACTTTAGTTTATTTTGTTTTCAAAACGTCTAATTTCAATAAAATATCAGTATTTTTAGAATATTTATATGTTCCAGCATAAATTGTAATTAACTTTTTATATTCTTTTTATATTTGATAATAATAGTAAAAAAAACGAAACTCGGTGTTGTCGAAGCTCAAGAGGAGTGATCCATTTTGCTAAGTCAACAAAAAAATTAATTAAGTTTTATGTTTATTAATTCTGAAACCGTGTAAAAGAAATTATAATCACTAATAATACGGTGTATATTAATTAATGCAAATTTAATACTCCATTCAATGGTTAACAAACATCTAATAGATTTGGTCAAACTTCGCGGCTTGCTTTCGTTTTTTTTATTTACTGGGCTTTATTGGACTTTTTTATTCCTCGCGAATTGGGCTAAATCGGAGACTCTTAAGTGCTACCCTATCCTTCTTTGGATTAAAAATTAATTTAATTTTCATTTTAAACTCTTGTTCCACTTATTTAAGAAAAATGAAGGTACTGAAAATAAATATTTTTTTGTAATAAGTTAAATGAACATGCATTTTTCATTAATGCTGATTCAGTCAATTTCATTACTGCATATTTTATTTAGTTTTTAATTATATAATGAGTGTTGAGTATACTACAATTCAAATAACAGTATTATTTTGTAGTGAATTATTATTACTTTTAATTATTCCTGAATTTTTTTTTTGGAAGTAATTATATTGAATAAAAATAATAGTTCTTTTATTATTTTGACAAGTAAGTGTGCAGCGTATATTACAGCTAACTTTCAAACACAAAACAAAGTGGTGTTTTGTACACTTGTTAACTTCTAACCAGACAAATATTAATTTCAGATTTATAGAATCTCTAGAAAATAAAATTTATCCATCTTTTAAAATCAGTTGTTTTAAAAGTGAATTTTATTTTAACATGTGACCTCTATAATAATAATAACTCGAAAAAATAAAATAAAAAACGGTAATAATGTTGATGGAAATATTTATTAAAAATATTTATGTGACTGAAATTCAGTAGAAACTGTGTTTATTTTTGTGTGCTAAAGCAACCAATATTTTCTCCAGTTTCTGTGGAAGCTTCCAAAGGCAGCTGTAGCACGTAAGCAGAAAGCACACACAGTATGACCAACAACAACACTCTCTTTTAAATAACACAAACAACAAACCCTTTTTCTCACTCTTCATTCGACAAGATGAAGAAACACCATCATCACGCAACCCTACTCCTCCTCCTCCTGGTGGTGGTGGCGGTGCCGTCAATTCCAATCGCCGTCGCGCAGTCCCAGCCCTCGCCCAATGAATTCACCGATCCAAACCTAAACAACTTCAACCCCTCTCTGGCCGCAATAATCGTCATATTAGTGGCGGCGCTTTTCGTCATGGCCGTTTTCTCCGTCTACGTACGCCACTGCGCCGATACGCCTCCCAACAGCGTTAGGCCTCTCACGTCCGCACGCTCCAGAAGAGTCGCGCGTGGCCTTGACCCCGCCGTCATTCAGACCTTCCCCATTCTCGAATACTCCGAGGTCAAGATCCACAAGATCGGAAAAGAACCCTTGGAATGCGCGGTGTGTTTATGCGAGTTTGAAGACGCCGAAACGCTGCGTTTGATCCCCAAGTGCGACCACGTTTTCCACCCCGAGTGCATAGACGAGTGGTTGAGCTCCCACACCACGTGTCCCGTGTGCCGCGCAAATCTCGTTCCGGCGGAATCTCAGGATTCCGACGCCAACAACGCTGCTGCTGCAGTTCCCGATCCGCAAATGTTAACGCCGGACCTTGAAGCGCAAAACGACGCCGTGGAAACCGCGCCAGAGCAGCAGAACTCGGACTCTGACCGTTTCTTGACCGAACCGGAAGTTCTTTCTGTGGAGAAAACGCTGAAACGGAACCGCACGCGTGGATCGCGGTCGAACCGGCCTCGCCGGTTCTCGAAGTCGCACTCGACTGGGCACTCGATCGTCCAACCGGGCGAAAATATGGACCGGTTCACTCTGAGACTTCCTCTGGAGGTTCGCAAGCAACTAATAAACCGGGAATTGCATCGTGCAAGTAGCTTGATCGTGTTACCGAGGGAAGGTAGTTCGAGGCGGGGTTACCGAACCGGAGGAGAAGGGAGTAGTCGGGGGAAACATTCGAGGCGGTTGGACCGGAGTGTGAAATCGGACCGATGGATTTTCTCTGTAGCTGCGCCGTTTTTCGCTAGGGCGCTGTCTATTAGGTCCCCCAGGGTGCGGAACAACGATGTTGAAAGAACGTCGACGTCATCCACGGCGCCGATTATGTCGCCGAGGGCCGTTGACTCGGCTCGGCCACCGGTTTAACCGGCGGAGTTTGGCCATGTAACTTGTCTATTTTTTATTATTTTTTTTGGCTGCAAAAAATTGTAAAGGAGTGTGTTATTAATAAGTTAGTTTAGCGTGTTGATTTGTGGTAATTTTTATCGTCTCAGAAGTTTAGCGTGTTATTATCAGTGTCGATTGTTTTGAAAAATATTTCACTCAACTAAACACTTTCAACTAATTTATACTTTCAAAAACTTATTTTAACATAATAAATTAATTATTAACTTCTTTTTCTGAAATTATTTTTATCATCTTTAAAGAAGTATTGAACATAAACACTTTTGTTCTTAAATTAAATTAGCGTGGAAAAAAATGTTATTCGATTCAAAATGTTTATTAGCATTTTAGTAAATGCATGCTAATTAACTGAAAACACTTTAGAACAAAAAAATAATTAATGCATTGTTTAAAAATAAAGAAAATTTATTAAAAACAATAAATTTTCATATAAAGAAAAAAAAAGTCATAAATAACATGATTAGAGCGAGACAAATACTCGATTAAATTTTTGGATCTTTAAATAAGATTGTCGCCTATGACGGATACACGTTACCTTGACGCATTAGAAAAGGAAGTAACAAGGAGATTGAGATAACAATAATAACATTAAATAAATATCAGGAAAAAAGTGTGATTATTTCTTAAAAAATAAATCTCCCTATTTTTCTCAAAAGCTTAGGATATAAAATTAAACCAAAGTTTCGCTCTTTTTTTTTTTATCTTCCCTTCTAAGCCTCCAAATAAAAAGTTATTAGAACTAGTTGAAAAAAAGAAATCCATCTGAATATTTTGTAAGAAAATATAATTAATAATAACAATTTCATAAATAATTTTTGCTATATTATATCTTTTAAAAATTTCCATCTCTACATGGATCACTTATACTTTTCCCTTCCTTTTTTGTCTTGAAATTCAAGACAACATAATTTTTCTCGACTCTGGTACACTCGCATCAAGAAATTATTGTTTTTCAATATAATTCCTTGAAAACATTGGAAATTCAGAAAAGTATACAATAACTGAAGAAAACAGTGAATTTAACCTTTTTTTTTCTTTTTCACACTTATTTCTCTCCCTTACTTGTTAAAGAATAACATATTCTATTTGTATTCATATTTGGTTTTTTAAGCTTTTCCCACATTGATTTGAGTTGGCCCCAAACAAAAAGTGATAAACGCGTTTCCGAAAGACAGAGAACAAAAGTATTCCAAAAAGTGAATAAATTCTTTGTCTGCAAGAATCAAATTCCTTTTATTTTGTGCTCTAAATTGAACTATGGCAATAACTACCCACGTTCCTTCTGCTTTTTACTACGAATTTTTGTGATTGGTTTTTGAATCCAAACTAGTGTATGTACACACAATTAGGGATGGCAACGGGTCGGGTCAGACACGGATAGTATGATATCCGTACCTAACCCGCTAAAAAAAAATCCGCCCGTTACCTGCCCGTTTACTCGTCGGTATCCGCTTAAAAAATACCCGCGAATATTTTTAAAATCCACGGGTATCCGTGGATACCCGATACCCGCAAATATTTAAAAAAATATGAATTTTATAAATTTTTTAATATAAAATTATAAAAATAAAATATAAATTAAATTAAATTATAATTATAATTATAATTATAATTAAATTTGACATAATAAAATATACTGTTACTTCTAATTTTAATTAAATTTAACTTAATAAAATATAAATTAAATATTAATTTTAATTTTTTACGGGTAACGGGTACCCGCGGGTACGGATAGTATGATACCCGTACCCGACCCGTTTATAACCGGGTATTAAAATACCCGTTACCCGCTACCCGCGGGTAGTAACTATCCGTCACGGATTTTATCCGCGGATATCTGCGGGCACGGGTATTTTTGTCATCCCTACACACAATATAGATAATATATTCGTTTGACTTTTGTGTCAATTCAACTTTTCTTTTATAAATTAACTTTCTTTAGCTTTCATCTCTTTATGATTGCACTCAACCAAACAAAAATTTAACAACTTTGGTTGGATCTTTAGTTTTGCATTTTCATTCCATTATAAAACTCTTGAAAGATCATTAATGCAATCATTTTAGTTCCCACACTTTTCATTGCTAAGTTCACTCCACCTTTTAACTTAAGTTTAAGTTTTGTAAAAAAAAAAATGATTTTTTGACTATTAAATTTTAACAATATTCTTTTACAATTTTAGATAACATCTTTTAAATGATTATTCATTTATTATGAATTTCTATTACCTAAACACATTTTTTTCATTATCTTGTAGTTTTTAGCGTGCTTAAGGATAAGATGGAAAAGTGAAATGAATGCATGTTAAAAGCATTATTGTTGAAGGTACTAGTTTATAAGAAAGTTAAGTAATATATAAAGAAAAATACTTATAAATTTATTGTTTTAATGTTTTAGATTTGAGATGATATTAATCTTTTATGTATAATAAATTAGACTTGCATTTTATTGGTATTTTATCTCTTTAATTATTTACTTACTGCTCAACTTTAAGAGAATATAAAAAAAAAGTGAAAAAATAAGATGAAATAATTACTTAATATCCAATAATTAAAATAAAACTTAATTAAAAAGAAAATTCCCAATTTAAAAATAAATTTATAAAATCTCTATAAATATCTATCGATTCAATTAATATCTAAACCTTGTTTGTAGAAAGAACGATGGTCTATTTATAACTTATTGAGTCCAGAAATTCAAAGCTTAATGAAAAATAATTGTACCTAGGCTTATATTCAAATTCACATATAGGATGATGCCTAAAGTCCTTGGTCAAGAATTTTAAACAAAGAGGGACTTTTTGAATTTTATAACTCAAATTTAGATTTAAATTAATGACCTAGATTGGTCCATGGTTCATTCATAATTCCTATGTTTTAATTATACTTAAGTTATCCATAATTTTTCTTTGACTTTGACTTTGATTTGTATGTTTGACAGAAATATATTTGCCTACATTTGGCTTTGATTACACTTAAAATTCAATATTATAAAACTCTTATACATTAGTATTGTAAATGGGATAAATGGTCAAGTTTTTTTTTTTTTATATATACACGATTTGATATATCATCTATTATTCTTACCATCAAAATCCTTTCATTGCAATTCCAACTTTACTATTTTTTCTAATTTTTAAAATGATCCAAATCAATATAATTGAGAAACTTATTTCAGTCAACTAAAAAAAAGTTAGTGTTATCGTTCGAAGTGCAAGAATTATTATACTTCTAATTCAGGAAACTAGTTTACTTATTTCAAACTTATAAATAAAATTTATAAATCATTATTTGCCAACTAGCTTATCAAATAGTTTTGACAAAGAATTCATCAATGTAAAATGATATATTATGATTGTTTAGTTTCTATTTAATACTTAGAAACTAATAGTTTGAACAACATGTTTTTTTTAAAATAAGATTTCGCCTTTAAAATTTGAACAGTAGAAAATACCTATACAGATTAAATAAATTGAAAACGTATTCTTAAAGTCTATAACAAGTGAATTGTATAAGTTGGGAATAAAAAAAAAAAAGTAATCATGTATGGTAACTAAATAATATTTAAACCTACGGAAATAACAAAACATACTTGCTCTGTTATTTTTCATGGACATATAGATGAATGAAATAAAAATATAATTAATAACTTAATATTTATATTAAGATATTTGATTCATTGTAGTTTTTATCATACTTTTTGTAAAATAATTTATTGTGATTTTTTTTTTCAAAATTTAATTAATAATTTTAAAAGTATCACGTGTTAAAATCTAAATTTGTTATCTAACAAAATTTATATTTTTCATATTAATTTTTTTTTAATTTTGACATGTCACATCTTTCAAATAATAAAATAATAAAATAATCTAATTTCAAACTTAAACTTTAACGTATGATATTTTTAAATAATATTAACGCAAATTTAATAAAAATATTACATTAAATCTATTTTACAAAAATAATAATTTAATTAAATAAAAAATATATAAAAATTAAAATTAATCAAAGAAAAAAATATAAGAAGTAAAATATTAATTAAACCCAAAATAAGAAAAATAAAACATAACTTTCCGGTGCGCTTATATAAATTGAAGCATGCTCCTATGTAGTATTTAGAAATAAACAATTTGAACTTAGAAGAAGGGAGTTTGCAAATACCAAAACAGGTTCCATTTGGTGGATTTTCTTTTGCACCCCAACATTTTGTTTTCTGCACCTCAATATTCATTTTTTCTGAACCCATAAATATTTCCTACTTAATGCTTGGAAAACAATTTTTGAACTATATAATTCAGAATTTGTTTTAAATTAGATTATACAATTTAAAAGCTTTTAAAATTTTAAATTATATAATCCGATTTATTTTTTAATTTTATATCATACAATATAAAAAATCATTTTTATATGAAAAAAATAAAATTTTCAGTTTCACAATCTAAAAATTATTTAGAATTTTGAATTATGTAATCTATTTTATTTTTTTTACTTCATGTAATTTAAAAGTCAGATTTTATATAAAATAAATCTTCATATAACGTAATTCAAAAAATACTTTTCTAAAAAACAAATTTAGATCATATAATCCAAAGTATTTTTTGAATTCACAATCTAAAAGTTATAATTTTTTTACTTCCAAATTTTATATATCCATTTTTCTTTTCTAAACTATATAATTTAAAATTAGTTTTTACTTCCAAATTTTATTTTATAATCTAAAAATATCTTCAAAAGTATAGAATTCAGAACACAAATTCATGTGTGATTCACAGCACAGACCCACATGGAAATTATGGGTGCATAAAAGAAATGATATTTGGATCACTTAGAACACAAGAATCACTAAAATGAGGTTTTGTCTTTTTCCCATTATCTGTATTACAAAAGTACACATACCACCAACTATACGAACCATCGTACCAAATGCAAGTGCAGATTCTTTGATAACACTGTCTCAATATAAGTATATACCACAACATACATTTTAATTTAAATTAATATACGCTGTTTACAGCATATTCTAATTAATTAATTTTTAAGATTTTATTGTTGTTAAAAGATAAAAATTACTCTAATTAAATTATAAATTTAACATAATTTACATTGCATTAAATGTCAAGTGTATTTCCTTAACAGGCAACAACTTAAAAAAACTGTACAAAAGTCATTTAGCAACAAGTTAATAAATATTTCAGAAGAAATTAAAACTTTTTATTAATTTCTAACAGTTTTTTTTATACAAATGAAAGAAGTTGTGTAAGAGTTTGAGTCAAAGTAACTGAAGTTTTTTAGCATATAAACTCTTTCTTTAGCTTATATATATACTAATAGTAAAAAAATAAAAAGGGAGTGAAGGAATAAGCAAAACTGAAAGGAGTTGAAGTGAGTTACATAAACTATATTCAACTCAAACTTTTGAAACAGTAAGAAACTCTCATTCAAAAATCTTCAAATTAGTTTCATAAAAAACTAAACAGAAAAACCTTAAATATTGAACAATGATTTTTTTATATTTTTGCTTAATGCAGGTTTGAGAATGAAGCTTCTATCACCGCCTCGTATGTGAAAGACAACTCATTGTTTCTTTTTTGTTTATTTCATGTCTGTGACCGCCTTCTATTTTCTATAAATAAAAGGAACTGTCTTCTGCAAGAGTCACTATTTGCACACTCTATGAAAGCTTGAGCATACTCAATACACATAAAATTAATACTATCTTCTTCAACATTCTTCTTCTTTCTTTGTTATCTGTTCTCTGTTCTCTCACTTCTGTTAAAAATGAGTAAACAAGACTTGCTGAAAATTCAGGTACACTGAACACTTCATTCTCTAGTACTGTTGTAGTTACAGTTATGTTTTTGTGTCTGGTTTTTGGGCCCATGAAATGTTAATTCTGAACTGTTTCTTCTGTTTTTGGTCTCCTTTTAGACCTGTGTTCTCAAGGTTAATATAGACTGTGATGGCTGTGCACAGAAAGTAAAGAAAACCCTGCAGAAAATCGATGGTACATTAATCTCAGCACACCCCTATTTTCTTTTCATGTTAACATGTTTCATTCTCAACTTTATTACCATGTCCTGCTTTTTCTGGTTTGCAACTTTCCTTAATTAGATACACAGATGATGTTTGGGTTTTTCAACTTTACTGTGTCTAATCTTCATTAGAGTAGATTTGTTTAGTTTTGTAAAAGAACTTGCTATTGCTGTTGTGCAGGTGTGTATTCTGTGAAAGTAGATGCAGGTGAAGGGAGAGTGGTAGTGGCAGGGGATGTGGATCCAGAGAAACTGGTGAAAAAGATAAAGATGGGAGGGAAACATGCTGAGATATATGGTGGCCAGAATATGAACCATCACATCAACCCTAAATTCCAGAACTTTCATGTTGATAACAGCAAAGTAGGAAGGGACACTAAGTCCCAGAATCAGAAGGGTCAGAAAGGTGGTGATGGTGGTCAAATTGGTCAAATAGGTCAAATAGCACACTTCCCAAACATGAAAGGGGTTCAAGATCTGAAGGTACCTGTCAAGGAACAAAAATCTGTGAGATTCAACTTACCAGAGGAGGAGTTTGATGCTAGTGATGATGGTTTTGATGAATATGAGGACAGTTTTGATGAATATGATGATGAAGAGGAAGAAGAAGAGGAAGTAATAGCCCATGGGCATGGGCATGGGCATGGACATGGGAATGGTAATTCAGTGCATCATAAAAAGATGATGCCAAAGATGGGAGATGGAGGTGGGCCTCATGGGCCTGGTGGTGTAATGAATGGGCCTGCCATTAATAATGGCCATAAAGACAATGCTGGTGGGAGTAGGAACAATAATGGAAGTGACAAGAAAGGTGGTGTTATTGATGAAGCAATGGTAATGAAGGGCAAAGGTGGGAACTACAATGAAGCCAAAGTTGATGATGGTGAAGGGAAGAAAAGTAGCCAAAAAGGTAAAAAGAAGAAAAAGGATGGTGGATTGCTAGGTAGGTTTCTAGGTTTGGGGAGAAAGAGCAAAAAGGTTGGATTAGAAGAAGTAACTTATAGCAGTAACAGCAAGAACAAAGACAATGGAAGTGGAAATAAGAAAGAGAAGGAAGGAAAAATGAAGGATCATAGCAATGGTAAAAAAGATTTTGATTCTCTTGATTATGACAAGACCCCTCTTCTTCATAAAAATGGCAAAGTAGGTCCAAGCCAAAAAGGGTATGATGCAATGGAACAACATCAAGGAATGCAGATGCAGCATGTTCCATATAATAACCTTCAGCAACAGCAGCAGCAGCAATACATGATGGGTATGATGATGAACCAACCTCAACATCAACATCAGCATCATCAGCATCAGCATCATTATCAACATGAAGCAAATATGAACAACATGTATCCAACAAACATGATGTATGGTAGGCCACATCCATATATGAACTACATGGCACCACCTCCAATGCCATCTCACCCAATGGCTGATCCTATTACTCATACTTTCAGTGATGAGAATGTTGAGAGCTGCAGAATCATTTAGTAATGAGTAGTTACAACTATTACATTCTGTGTTTTGGTATTTTGGGAGTTCATAGAACTGGTAAATGTGTAATCTTTAGATTAGATTATATTATAGTTTACATTATAAATCTTTTTTTTCTATTTATGGAGCTGTTTTTACATTATTGAGACAATTATTTATAAGACTTGTCATATTTTGGAACACTGTTAATGGGAGATAGAGTGAGAGTCTGACAAACCCAAAGCATCGATACCTTGTCGAAGTTGTTTATGAACTAAATTGAAAGTAAAATCCAAAATGTTTTGGATATATATATGTATATTTTTTGCCTATAGACATAAAGTGAAAGTATTAAGAGACAAAACATCGAATACTTTAACTGCAGAAAACACCAGTTTGTAGTAAGACGTTTTTCTTATCTCTTTTTAGCTTGAATTAAGGTCATACATAGGATTGATTGTTTTTTCTTAGATAAGAAGTTACAACGTTTGAAACTGTTAGTTACTAAGTGTAATCTTAGTTACTATTTATAAGTATTAATCTTGACTTGTCAGTTACATTTGAATGGGAAGATTGAAAGAGGTTATTTATTAGAAGATGATATAAGTAGTGTTGTTTTAGGTTGGCTTCGTTTTTTTTTTTTTGTTAAACCATTAAATTGACTATTAGTTTTGTAAAATTTTTTTATATTTTTTGAACTCAATTAACAACTGTTAATGTAAAATTATCAATAATAAAATTATACAAATGATTTATAACTTTTTAGTATAAGTTTTGGTAATATTTTATCGTTTTTTATTATGAAAAAAATGGACACGGTATATAATTTCATTAGTGTACATTTAAATTTAAATTAAACTAATTTAAAAATAATCTAGCAAGTTCATTCCTTTAAATTCGTATATTATTTTCTGTTTCCCATGTGTAGGAAAATAACTGCAAAACCAATCTCGCTGTCACGACTACGAGGGAAAAAAAGGTGAAAACAGAATTTTTGTATCAAAAATTTATCAATAATGTAGCAATGATTTTAGACATGATTGATCACAAACAAATCATGTGACGGGGATACCATGGAGGAAAAAGGCAAGGCTTTTTTATCAACACAAAAAATGTAAAAAAAAAAGGAAAACAAATACTTTCATTCCATTTTATTTCACATCATCAGAATACTTTAATTACCTTTCAATTTCTTAAGAATATTTTAATTAAATCCTCAATAAAAATTTATTATCTATTCAGTGGTTATTGTTAGATATATCTTTAATTGATTTTTTTAAATTTTTTCGTTAATACTAATGTGATTATTATCTCACTCGTTCTTTAATTTTTTTATTTATTTATATATTCAAATGTTAAAGGATGTGAGATTATATTATATAATTAATATAAAAGTGATAGTGTATTAAAACATAAACATTAATTTTTATTACTTTAATTAGCGAGAACAATTCAATTAATGCGGTAATGAAAATAGTTATTTGATATTTGTAGGTATTTGAAAGCTATTGAATGTTACTTAAGAGTACAATTACGGATGACAACATTTTGGATCGGACATGGATAGTTTGTTTATCCACAATTCCATTAATAATAGAAAAATTGATTGTTTATTTATTCTGTTATTTGTTAGATTTTTGTTTAAAAAATATTTACAATTTTTTTAAAATTTGTTGGTATTTGTGAATATATGCAGATATTTTGAAAATGATATTTTATAAAAAAAACTTAAATAAAATTACAAAAATATATAAAATATAAATTAAATTAAATATGTTAATTTTAATTAAATTTAATCTAATATATATATATATATATTAAATTTAATTTTAATTAAATTATCCTTAATAAAATATAAATTTTAATTTTAATCTTTTACCGGCCATGCACGAATATTTGTGGATACGAATAATATGATACTTACATCATTCCGTTTATGAACGAATATTTACTATCCATCACAAGTTTTATTCACAAATACCCACATATACAAATATTTTGGTCATTCCTAAATATGACCATCTTTATGATAGAAATTTCAATATGCATTAGGAAGATTTGACTCTTCCAAATGAATAAAAGAAAATTTTGATACTCCAACCTATTTGTTGGAGATTTATTCACTAAATTTGGTTGTTCAACATGTTTTTAATAAAATAATAAAAATCATAAATTGCTAATAACTATAGTATAATTTTTTATTTTCGTAAAATGTTTATTTTATCATGGTGATGTTACTAACAAATCTTTTTTAAAGCGTGAGTTATTACTCAATTGGGTGTTGCTTGATGTAAGATGAGTGTTCTATGTGTTCACAACATGGTGATAAGTTCTCATAAGTAATATCATTATAATGAAAGAGGATTTGAAAAAAGAACACATTCTCTTACAAAATTAATGGTCGGAAATAAATCATTCAAATTTTTTACTTCTTTAAAATGAAAGACTGAAATCACTTGTAATTCAGAATATTATACTGTAGTTTGCATAATATATATGAAATATGTGATTTATGAAAGAACGGAATATTAAAATTATGGCTTAAATATCTTTCTGGTCCTCATTTTCGTAGTATTTGTTGCTGATGGTTCTCATTTTGACAGAATGTTTAAAATGGTCCTCATTTTTATCGAATGTTTAAAATGGTCCTCATTTTCGCAATTCGTGTTTTATTTGGTCCTTTTCTGTAACGCCGTTTAAATCATTAACGGAGCATTGTACAGGTAGCACGGTTTGTATTAGGGTGTGTTACGTGTATTGTACAGGTGTGGTAATTAGATATTTGGGGATAAATAAGTGAGCTAGGGTTTTGGTAAGAAATGTTTGGACAGTTGGTGAATTTTGACAATCTTATTCCTCCATTCCCAATTGGTTTTGCTGCAATCTTCTTCTTCCTGCAATCCCATTATATAGGTATGTTACGGTCCCAATCTTCGTGCACTATTGGTGGTTCAACGAGAAATGGATTAACCCGAGTTTTAGCTGCAGAGAAATGGCAGCTTTGAGGATGGCAAGAACTCCAAAGAATGTTGGTAGAAAATTTTGGGTACATTCTGTTTTTATTTTTGTGTTAATAATAAATTGGTTTTAATTTTTGGTTTATTGATTTACAGAGTGGTGGTTCCAATAATGTGGGCTGCAACTTTTTCAAATGGTGGCGTTGATGAAAAGGATATCATCATGATGACACAAATGAAGCAAATTAATGATTTGGAGAAGTCATTAAAGGTTGCTGAGAAGAGGCTGCAATTAGTAATAGGGTTAACTTGTGTTGTTATTGTATTATTCGTACTGTTATTGTGTGTAATCTTTTAAAGTCCAATATATTTTGTACTATTGTTAAATGAAGAAATGAATTAGTTTGATTATGATGATATTAGTCCCAACATGTTCAAAATGACATCTTAATCTGAACATTGAAGTAGATGACATTGATCTAAGCTTGAGCTTGAGAAAAAATAAATTGATCTAAGTCTGGAAGAAGTTAAATTCATAACGTTAATTCATCCTCATCAAAATGCACTACATCAATGTTTGGCAAAAGTGAAATTGAACGAAGTTTAAGGAAAGTCAAAATGTAGTACATCAATAATGAATTCTACATCAGAAATTTCAAAAAATAACTAAGACGTTTGTAGCTGCTATCATGGCCTCCTCCTAATATGTAATTTCATCCTAAACTGCTAATATGGTTCTTCTGGTGTTGGTAGTAGTGGTGCTTGACTCTCCACTTCATTCCTTGGTGGTTGAGTTGTTTGAGTTTTAGCAATTGGTGCATTCTCAGCAGTTTGGGCATCTAGTGCAGTCTCAGCAGGTAATTTAGAAACCATGCAGAACATCACAACAATCGAAAGACAAACAAACCCCGAAATAGAATTACGAAAACCCTAACCCACGAGCAAACACAACCTAAAAAACCCTAAACCCACTTACCTCGTTGATGATGATTAACTGAAAAATTGAAATGAAGAGCGCAACTGCAATCCAATGATGAAATAACAAGTATTAGTTGCTTCCTCTACAAATTTGAGCTCAAGAAAGACGAAGATGAAGAAATTTTCCTAATTGCAAAATTTCCCCTAAATTGAAAAATTAACGTTAGCCACCTGTACAGTACAACAGTACACGTAACACACCCTAATACAAACCAACCGTGTCATATGTACAATGCTCCGTTAATGATTTGAACGACGTTACAAAAATAGGACCAAATAAAACATGAATTGCGAAAATGAGGACCATTTTAAACATTCTGTAAAAAATGAAGACCATTTTAAACATTTTGTCAAAATGAGGACCATCCGCAACAAACACTACGAAAATGAGGACCAAAAAGATATTTAAACCTAAAATTATTTTCCAAAAAAAAAAATTTCAGAACGTCTTATATGGAATCATAACAAAGTGAAACTATAAAATTTAATTTATGTATGATTTTATTAATTATGATTCAAGAAGTAGCCTTTAAATTTAATTTACTAAATAATAAATTTTGTTAGTTAAGATAGTTTTCTTATATTACTCTTATGTTATATTTAAAAATTTAAAAGTGAACTTTAAATTCAACTTATTTTTATAAAATTAATTTATAAAGTGAGTATTTTCGTTTCCATTTGAAAAATAAATTTAAACCTAATTCATCATGTGAAATTAAGTTATAAGATGAATATTACACTAATTTATATTGTAAATTTGTCTCAGAGACGATAAATGTGAAATTTAACTGTTTGTATACTACTCAGGAGATTCCGTGAAGGATATCGTGGCAAAAGTGCAGAACCAAACCAAACCTTTGCGACTATCATCACAGTGGTGACAGAGACTTTTCAACAAATATCTGGTGCATGTGACAATTTTTATAGTAAAATCGAACCAGGAAAGTTATACGAATTGATACAAACTATATATCACAGTGTTTAAACAAGTTTAATGGCCAAAATTTGCAGATAAATTTATAGAATCAGTGAAAACACAAATGACCGATCCAACTTAGTTGTAACTCGAACTTCAACCTCAGTATATTACATAACTTAGTCGAACTGAACTGAGCAACATGTGGAGAAATTGTAATGCAATGATTACCAAAACAAATTCAACACGGCTCACTGAATGCATGCAACTAAGCATTCTTTTCAGCTGCCAAGTACCCTCTCACTCACCATACCCTTTTTGTTTTTTCTCTCCTTCTTACTAATAAGGTTAATCTTCTGCAAATTCACATCAAACAGTTCCAATTTATGAACTGGCTCTCTGATGAACACTGCCAAAAGAAAGAGAATCTCTCTGCCATTATGTTTTTCCCATGACTCACCTCCATCCAAAGGGTTACATGCTCCTTTCTCTATAAATCTCACCTCATAACACAGTAACATACATTATCATCTCTTATTCCAACCTTGAGCATAGCAATAATGGCTTCTCTCCTCTACTTTCTAGTCCTCTCTCTTTCTTGCTCGTTTCTTTTCTCACCATCTGAGTCCAACAATGTCATGAATCCTGCATACATGCTTGTTCTACCTACTCAAAAAGATGCTTCCACTGGTCTCCATTGGACCAACCTTCTCAAAAGAACCCCTCTAACACAAGTACCAGTCCTAGTGGACCTCAATGGAAACCAGGTCTGGCTCAACTGTGAGCAGCATTACTCATCCAAAACCTACGAAGCACCCTTCTGTCACTCTGCACAGTGCTTCAGAGCCAACACACACCAGTGTCTCAGTTGCCCAGCGGCAACAAGACCAGGGTGTCACAAAAACACATGTGGTCTCATGTCCACCAACCCTGTCACCCAACAGAACGGTTTGGGTGAACTAGGTCAGGATGTTCTTGGAATCCACATCTCTCTGGGAACCCAACTCGGTGAAGTGTTCACAGTCCCTCAGTTCCTCTTCTCTTGTGCTCCTTCCTTCCTTCTCCAAAAGGGTCTTCCCAAAAACATCGAAGGAGTAGCTGGATTAGGCCATGCACCTATTTCTCTCGCAAACCAACTCGATTCCCACTTTGGCCTACAACGCCAATTCACCACCTGTCTCTCTCGCTACTCTTCATCCTCCAAGGGTGCTATCATCTTCGGAGACGCACCCAACAACTTGCATGAGTTTCACGGCCACGCTATTTTCCATGACTTGGCTTACACGCCGCTAACCATCACCCCACAAGGAGAGTACAACGTGAGAGTCAACTCCATGAGGATCAACCAGTACAGCGTGGCCCCGGTGAAGAAGATATCATCAACCACAGTAGGACATTCTGGAGGAACCATGATTAGCACCTCAACTCCTCACATGGTTCTGCAGCAATCTCTTTACGAGTCTTTCGTTCAGGTGTTTGCTCAGCAGCTTCCGAAGCAATCCCAAGTGAAAGCTTTGGCACCATTTGAGCTGTGTTTCCGTACCAAAAACATCAGTGAGTATCCCAGCGTGGAGCTTGTGATGGAGAAGCCTAATGGCCCTGTTTGGAGAATCTCTGGAGAGGATTTGACCGTGCAGACACAACCTGGGGTGTCGTGTTTGGCCGTTGTGAATGGTGGAATGCAACCTAGAGCTGAAATCACCATAGGAGCACGCCAATTGGAAGAGAATCTGGTGGTGTTCGATCTTGCAAAATCAAGGGTTGGCTTTAGCACTTCCCCACTGAGCTCGTTTGGGGTGAAATGTGGGGATCTCTTCAACTTTGTTAATGTCTGAGAGACTAGAAAGTTTCAGTTTTTACATATGCTTATTTATAAGGAAATAAGCACTAATAAAGTAAACTGAGAATAAAATCTCTTGTTTGTTCTCTGAGGAATTAATGTTTTTGTTTTTACCCTGCTTTGTTCGCTGATTAACCTCAGACACAGTGATTTGGTAACACATATTCAGAAAACACTTCACCGGTGCAAAAAATATGTTTTTTTAAATTCAGAACTTACCACAATCTACTATCATTTTTACCACTTTCATGACCACCTGACGTGGTAGCAGCATTTTGATTTTATTTTTTTATTTTTTAACAGAAAAATGAAATTAACATTTAGAGGCGTAATTTCCCGCACAAGCGCATGTTGTCACAGCCTTTTCCCACTCCTCACACACCAGCGCAAACGTTAACATTTTTCGTTTTTGAAAACTCTCCACCGCTCCACCGCTCCACCGCTTCTCCACTCTCCCCAAATCTCGCAGTTCCTTTCCCCAGTTCGTCGAAAGCGCCCAGTTCCAGTTCCCTTCCCCGCACCCGTCACTCGCGACTGACAGGGAACACCGAATGGAGAGGCCAGTTCCCTTCCCCGCACCACACAGACACGAAACCGGCGCCCCACAACCATCGTCCCGCACACCCACACACCTCTGGTGGACGTGATCCCGCAACCGCCGTCGTACATAACCCTTCCCGCACCAAACACAGTTCTGCTCCACGACTTCAAATCCCTTACCGCTCCACAAATCCCCTCGCGCACCTGAACCCCAAACATTGGTGGACTTTTTGGAATTTATCATGCAACTCAGTGAAATATAAGTTGTAACGCACGATACACTTTTTGAACACACACATTCTAACAGATTTATATAGTTTGAGTGGAGCAGCATTTGTCACACAAATGTCCACCAATGTTTGGGGTTCACTTATAACATATATGCACTGAGTCAAAGAAATTAAATATTGTCTGCCTTGAAAGGGGGAAACAAACCGGGGTCCACCAATGCCCTGGGATTATTATTTTATTAAAAATATCCTACAAGTAATTTGTCCAAAAAGTCTATGCTGGGTTACAGCTTATATTTCACTGAGTCGCATGATAAATTCCAAAAAGTCCACCAATGTTTGGGGTTCACTTATAACATATGCACTGAGTCAAAGAAATTAAATATTGTCTGCCTTGAAAGGGGGAAACAAACTGGGGTCCACCAATGCCTTGGGATTATTATTTTATTAAAAATATCCTACAAGTAATTTGTCCAAAAAGTCTATGCTGGGTTACAACTTATATTTCACTGAGTCGCATGATAAATTCCAAAAAGTCCACCAATGTTTGGGGTTCAGGTGCGCGAGGGGATTTGTGGAGCGGTAAGGGATTTGAAGTCGTGGAGCAGAACTGTGTCTGGTGCAGGAAGGGTTATGTACGGCGGCGGTTGCGGGATCACGTCCACCAAAGGTGTGTGGGTGTGCGGGACGATGATTGTGGGGCGCCGGTTTCGTGTCTGTGTGGTGCGGGGAAGGGAACTGGCCTCTCCATTCGGTGTTCCCTATCAGTCGCGAGTGACGGGTGCGGGGAAGGGAACTGGAACTGGGCGCTTTCGACGAACTGGGGAAAGGAACTGCGAGATTTGGGGAGAGTGGAGAAGCGGTGGAGCGGTGGAGAGTTTTCAAAAACGAAAAATGTTAACGTTTGCGCTGGTGTGTGAGGAGTGGGAAAAGGCTGTGACAACACGCGCTTGTGCGGGAAATCACGCCTCTGAATGCCAATTTCATTTTTCTGTTAAAAAATAAAAAAATAAAATCCAAATGCTGCTGCCACGTCAGGTGGTCATGAAATTGGTAAAAATGGGATGTCAATGTATCATTACTCTAAACGAAAATGATCTTTTAAAATTATTATATTTTTAAGTTATGCTATTCTAAAGGAATTAAAATATTGTAGATTACAAGTTTGAGGAAAATATATAATTTATTATTATGGAATAATTTATTTTATGGTCAAACATCTAATTTTGGATGTGTAATTTAGACATAAAAAAGTCATTTAAGAACATTAAAATGGCTTTAATGGAGTTAGGCCTTAGTTAGTTCTAAGAGAATGCTGATGTGGAACTTTTAGTGACGTGGCACTGTATAATTGGTGGCACAAGATTTGTGTGCGTGGCTCGGAGGAGTGAGGGCGTGTTTGATCCAATGACAGAACACCGAAACAAACGCTCCAAAACGTTTCCTTGTCTGCTCAGAACAGTCAACTATTGTTCTCTCTTTCAGTCTTTTGATCAAACACACAGAGCGCAAGGAGGAAGAAGAGGAAGAAGAGGAAGAAGAGGAAGAAGGAGGAGAAGAAAAGAAACCCTGAAAATGCATTCGTTCGGGTACAGAGCCAACGCGTTGCTAACCTTTGCCATAACAATTCTTGCCCTTATGTGCGCCATGGCCTCTCTATCCGACAATTTCAACACTCCCACTCCCTCCGCGCAAGTCCAGGTCCGTCTTCTCTCTCTATATAATTTCAATTTTACGGATCTGCAATTCGCCAATTCTTTTATCCCGTTTTTTGCTTTTCTGGATGCAGGTGCTCAATATCAACTGGTTTCAGAAACAGCCCAACGGCAATGACGAGGTAAGTCATTTTTTTTTCCTGATCAAAAACAACATCCTGGCTGGTGGATAGGTCTGCTGGGCTTCTTCGTTTCCGCTTTCTTCTCTGGAATGTCTCTTAGATTTAGGATCGTGTTTAAAGCTACAGTTTTTTTTTTTTTTTCATTTATTCTATGGATTGCGATGTGACTGAAAATTGTTCCTTTGTTTTAAAAGTTATACTTAGGGTGATTACTGATTTCTATTTGATCCACAAGTAAAAAAACCATTGAGTTCTTTGCACTTCACATTCTGTCAAAATTAAACATAATTGTGCAGTAGATTGTATTTATTTCTGTTTTATCTCTTTGCGGTTGCGAACTCGGTATTAATATTGATGCTTAGACAGTTCATTCTGCAATTTTAGGTTTATGGTTGTCGTCTCAGTAACAAACAACTAAATTCTTGCAATTTCTGTAGGATTTTGCAGTAGTAAATATTCGATTAACCCAGCCATCAATGCTTAAACGTGAGTAGTTACCACTGAATGATCCTTGGTTGCAGCTTCCAAAAAAACATGGCTAAAACATGGCATACTGGATACTTTTTATTAGTAGATTATTTATTATGTCACATAGGAAAGAAAGAGTTTTGAACAATCAAACACAAATGAAATGAAAGTTGTAAATTAATTCCACGAGTCTATGGTGCTTAGTATTTGTATATGAGCAAAATTGAGCACTTGAAGCGCTGACTATACTTGCGATGTAAAGATAGAGGCAAACTTAAATCTTACGCTTGACTTTCTAAAATATGAAGTCTGTGTTTGATTTTTCTAGTTCTTTTTTAGCCTGAATAGTTGCTTTCCTTCCATCAGATCTATTCACAATGAGTTTTGAGGTTTACCAATTTTCTTTTCAGTAGAGATTTTTATGTTATAAGATGAAGTAGTAGGGTATAGTCGTTTGATCATGTTTAGCGGGTCAAGCTCAAATAGATTACAAACAGCTCAATTATTTTAAGTTTCTACTGTTCCAGATCCCAGGACTATCAACCATACATAAACCATAATTTTACATATTAATCTGGGATTTTTTTAAAGCTTTTAAGGTATATTGTGCTATTTAAACTAGCCTGGCATGGTAAAATTTATAACTCTATTGTGCTTTTTGCTTAGAAGAAGATCTAGTTTTACCGTATTCATGTTTCATGCTCATGCTCTGTAAGATGCATATATGATATTATGACGTTGAATACCATACTTTGTCAAAAAAAACAGCTTTTTGTAATCCTTTTTCTCTGATATTTAAATGTCATTTATTCATTATTAAATCTGAAGTGGAAGCGTTTCTATTCCTGCAGGTCAGCATGACACTGAATATATCAGCAGATTTGCAGTCCCTTTTCACGTGGAACACAAAACAGGTTTCTATCTTTAACTTAGAATTTTCATTATAATCATTTTTGTCTTTCTCCCTTTGACTCTGAAAATTATGGATGCTCTTAGTAGGACAGTGAAGAATGATGTAATTGCTTTTGGGTAAAGAATGACTATTTCTTGAAATGACCAAAAACAAATGTGTTTGTTTGCTCTTCCGTATTCCATGTTTAGATAAGACAATTTAGGGGAGTAATTCATTTATTTGTTGAAATTGAAATTCTTTGAGGTAAAATGAGTTGTTTGGATGAGTAAAGAAATTGAAATTTAAGAATTTTAAGAAAGTGTTTCTAAAATAAGAGAATTTGAAATTCATTCAAAGAAGAAGGAAATTGAAATTACACAACTAGTCACTCCCTCTTTATACCTCTTTATACATATTATATGCATATACATATTGAAAAAAATTAAATTGTTAAATATTATTTGAGTATTTAAATTTGACTAATATTTTTTTTTTTTGTAAATTTGAATTGTAAAATACATATTTTTTAAATGAAATTTTATCTTAAAAGAAAAATTCAATTATTTTATCGAAACAACAAAATTGAAATATTAGATTTTTTTAATTACTCTATACAAACAGAATAATTTGAAAATGAAAAAAATTTAATTACAAATAATTCAAGTAGCATGTATTTCAATTTCTTGAAATTATTGAAATCCCTCATTCATTCACAAGGCTAACATAACGTGTGCTTAATGTTTGAATCGCCTTACCTATCGTTACATCTTGTTTCATGTTGCGGAATATTAATTTATATTTTTGCCCATTGCTTTTTCTTTTTGTCTGTGCAACATTGTATTTCCATGGAAATGTTCGAGCTGCTTAATAACACATCAATCGGATCCTTATTTCCAATCAATTATTTATTCTAGATAAACTGTGTCAAGGCTAGAAATTTCGTCGCTGTCCAGTGATTCAGTTCTATTACTTTTGTATGGTTGCAGGTTTTTGTTTTTCTAGCTGCTGAGTATGAAACACCGAAGAATTCCTTGAATCAGGTATGAATTGTTTGGTTTGTTTGCATCTACAACTGGAATATAATCATGTAAATTGTTAGTTTGCCAGCTTGTATTTATAAAAGAAAGAATAAAAGGAAGCCATGGTAACTGGTCTATTAAAGGATATTGAATTTTAATTGGTGAGGTGGTGGCTTCAGAATTTTTTTATACTAACATATCACTCTGATAGCTGCGGCTTTGCATATTATGCTACATCTCTGCCATCTTTGGTATGTATTGTGTCATGTATGCTGCATAGGTTCTTGAAATGCCATTTTACAGATATCTCTATGGGTTGGTATCATTCACTCTAAAGAGCAGGGCAAGTTTTGGATTCATGCATAAAATAGCTATTCTGTTTTACTGATATATGTTTTCGAGTCACAGTTTTTCTAATACAATTCGTATCACCCAAATAGCTGTGGCTTTGCATATTATGCTGCATCTCTACCATCCTGGTTTCTGTCGTGCATGAATGTTACTAAGGTTCTTAAATATTCCATTTTACAGATATCCCTTTGGGATGGTATCATTCCCTCTAAAGAGCATGCGAAGTTTTGGATTCACACATCAAATAAATACCGATTCATTGACCAGGTATACAACTCCAGAATGATGTTTTTCACTGCTATGATTTGCTTCATGTTTTTTTAGGACTCAGCTTTTCAATTATTTCGTGCCCAGGGAAGCAATTTGCGTGGCAAAGAATATAACCTTACCATGCATTGGCATGTTATGCCAAAGACTGGCAAAATGTCTGCAGATAAAATAGTCATGCCGGGTTACCGATTGCCTGCGGAGTATAGATGATGATGCCCTGTCATATTCATTTTTTTTGTAACGTTAAACCCTTTTTTATGATGACGGATATAGAAGGTTAGTTCAAAGAACTAGAATGAGGAAGGGAATTTGTACTTTGGAAAATCAAATCATTTGCGCTTGAATGAATACTGAAACATCCCAAGTTTGCTTTGTGGTCTTCAATTGTCTCTTGCATTAGTCTGAACTTTTTTCTTTCGCTCCAAGAAAAGAAAATACCACAGTGAACCCTTTAGCTGTTGAAACCACACATTGCACACCTGGAAAAAGTTTTAAAATTTTCCCATTTTTCTGGTACTATATGGAAAAATTGGCAAACCTTCAAAAACTGGTTTACAACAAAGACATTTTTTAATTATTATTTAAATGTTATATTTCGATTTTCTTCTTCAAAAGAATAGATATTTATGATTTTGATATTAAGAAACTTGTATGATTGAATCTAAAATCTAAATATTAGGAAATATTTGATTTCTAATGCGAGCTTTGAATGTTAAAAATGTATTACTTTTAGCTTTTAATATCACTAAATTATGACATAAACATATTTATATATAATTGAATTATTAATATAGAGATTGAAGAGTGGAGCAGTACCAAATTCAGATATTGACCAAGTCATTCATTGTGACAAAATGTTGTATTATTGAGAGTACTGCAAATGTGAGAGTGGTGTTATTGTTAAAGCAAGAAACGCGGAAAACAGGGTGGGCCCCATCTCAGGAATGGAGTGGCGAGGGTGATGATTGAGATGGCGGAAGCGCCGAGAAAGAAGGCACTGCAGGAATGGCGCTGCCATGGTTGAAATTGAAAGCAAAACGAAAACCCTCTTCACTCTCAGTAATCCTCACTACCACTCTCCTTCTTCTGGTCTTGTTGTTCTTCGCGATAAACCCTCCTTCTCCTTCTCCCATTGCCACACCACGCAGGTCACTCCTCCTTGCTCCCTCACCGTGTTCCGGCAAATCCGATGGAATCCTCAACTACCAGTGCCTCTTCCCACAACACACCGCTCTCTCCATCCCCTTCCTCTCCCTCTTCCTCCTCCTCCACTTCTACATCCTCATCACCACCGCCCAGGACCACTTCTCCCTCGTCACCACCAAACTCGCCTCCCACCTCGCCCTCTCCCCCAGCATGGCCGCCGTCACGCTTCTCTCCCTCGGCAACGGCGCCCCCGACGTCTTCTCCTCACTCGCAGCCCTCCGCGCCGGCCAGTACCGCACTGGCTTCGGCGCTATACTCTCCGCCGGCACCTTCGTCTCTGCCCTCGTCGTCGGCTTCGTCGCCATCTACGCCGCGCCCTTCTCCGTCGATCCCGCGCCCTTCGTTAGGGATGTTCTCTTCTACCTCACCGCTGCAATGTTCCTCTTCTACGTCTACCTCAGCGCCGAGATTTTCCTTTGGCAGGCCGTTGGATTCGTTGCCTTCTACTTGTTCTTCGTAGGGTTTGTCTTCTACATGGACTTGGGGATGGCAGATCGCACTCAAAAGAGTTCCGCGGATCTCGAGGGACAGTTGGAATCGGATCCCGACCCTGTAGTTTCGAGATCAGCCGAGGGAGAGAAACGCGCTTCCGGAGTGCGTGGAGTGTTTCGATTGGTACGTTGTTGTTGTTCTTGTTACTGTAGTGGTTTCCATTTCGAGTACGTACTTACATGGGTACATGATCTTGATTTTGTTCAGTCCTATAGCAAGACAATTGACATTGAACTACTTTATTTCTTTTAAGATTCTGGAGATGATCAAAGTTTTCTTAGAATAATGGATTGGAGAACAACTTTTTTTTTTTTTCCTTTCTAGTTTTTGTCTTTGATTTAGTAAGCACTTTTGCATCTGTAATATCCTGCGACTAACTTTCTAGCATCGTTAAAATACTCACTTTTTGCCTATTGCTTCCCATTTTTCATGTTTTCATGTATCAGTTTTAGTAATGTAATGTGTTTCTCAAGTTATGGATAGAATGGTATGTCTGAATTTGGAAGGAAACGAGATACGATTAGAATCATGTGTTTGAGTTTTTCTAATAGAATATAGGGAAAGTGTTAGATATATGTAGACAACAAATATTGATCATTCATAAATTTGCTAAGTGGGTGGTATTTCTGACAGAGAGTGATATGATTCTGTCTTAAAATCAATGATTCACCACAATATAATCAATCATTCTTAAGTACAAAATTTAGGGAATTGTATGCATTGCATGGATATGTTTCTAATTCTAGTTCCTTCTTGAGGAAGTACTGACTTTTTACTTATCCCTTGCCCTATGCACTCAGATTTCAAAAACATGGGAGCTTCCTGTGGAAACTCTCCTGAGATTGACGATCCCTCAACCAGCACCAGCACAATGGAGCAGATTTTATGCATCAGCCAATATTGCACTTTGTCCACTGGCCCTCTTGTATGCCTGCAACTCATTCATGCCATTTAACCACCCCATAGTTTTCCTCCTCCCCAACACTCACTTTCCCCTCTGGTCAGTAGTTTTCATGACAAGTTTCTCTCTTGCATTTCTTCATTTTATAATCGAAAAGCAACCCCCCAAAACAGAGCATCTGCCTGTGGTTGTGATGGCATTTGTGATGAGCGTGTTCTGGATATCTACTACAGCCGGAGAGCTGGTGAATTGCCTGGAAGCTATAGGCACACATCTGAAACTGCCGCCTGCACTCCTGGGTCTTACTGTGCTGGCATGGGGAAATTCAGTAGGTGATCTTGTCGCCGATGTTGCAGTCGCCAAAGCCGGTCATCCGGCGATGGCGATGGCGGGTTGTTTCGCCGGACCAATGTTCAACATGCTTGTTGGCCTTGGAAGTGCTTTAGTCATACAGACGGCCAATGTATACCCTAATGCTTATCAGCTTAATTTCCACGTTGGTATAGTGATAGCATTTGTTTTCCTGCTTTTAAGCCTTATGGGGTCTCTCTTAGTGATCACTTGGTGCAGATTCAGAGTGCCTAGGTTTTGGGGATTCTGTCTGGTAGGCATCTATGCTGCTTTTACTGCAGCAAGTTTAGGAATAGCCATGTTCTCAGGGTGATTTTTTTTAGGTAGATCTATGATTTATATTCATACTCAAACTCAACCATAAGCTAAATCCTCATAGATGGCATTATTGAAAGAAGTATTCAGCACGTATATATGTTTATGATGAGTTCCCTTTTAGGTTTCTCCATTAGGTTTAGGTAGGAAAAAAAAAATTAGTTGGGTCCTGATCATTGGAATTTTTTAACATAACATTGTTATACCTATCTGTTACTGGTTCTGCTCACTGACATTTTTTTCACAATTGATTTTTTTTTTTAAAGTTTTGTGAAACTGAAGGTGAGATTGATTGTACTTGTAATCGGTAATAAAATTAATGTTTTGACATCTTATTAGTTTGGTATTTTTCCATTTCATAAACATGAAGCTATGGTGGAGTAAAATATGATTTGCTTAATTCTACTTGTGTTTCCTTAGTCTGATCATTTTCCCCCTCCGTTTGGTGGTGTGAGAAGGGAATTATTTTTGTTGTTTGGTGGAAAAGAATGAAAAATATGAAATTAAAATTAAATTTAATTACTATTTTATCCTTACATAGGGTGTGTTCTTTTGAGTGGAAGGATTTGTGAGAGAGGGAAATAATTGATTTGAGTGAATTTGAGGATAAAGTTTATGTTTTTTTTAAGGGATTTGGAGGTGATAGTGGAGTGAGTTTGAAAGTAAATTTTGTAAAAGTTTTTGTATGATTTGACTGATGTATCAAATAAAAAATAAAATTTAATTTATGAAAAAGTTGGATTACACATAAAATGATAATTAGATAAGTTGTAATTAATTTTGAATTTTTGTCTTCATACAAAAATATTAATGATATTTATTATTTGAAAAAAAAAAAAATGCTAGAGTAGGATATACCCTTCTGGATAAAAAACAAAGCATGTTGGAATTAGGTACATGGTAAATGGAATCGGGTAAATGGCCAATGGAACCAGGTAGATCAAGAAAAAGCTAGGAAATTGGAATCAGATATAAGTATAATGTATCATTTCCATTACTTCATAATCACACAAGTTATTGCTATCTTCATGAAGGAACAACAATGGTGGAATGCCGCAAAGCTTGTGCATGCTATGAACATTTCTCCTGTTATGCCAAAGTTTGGGCAGAGTGGTAAAATACCAACGTTCTCTCTTAACTCTGTTCAAAATAACGGGATCCAAAATGCAACATAATTTTGCAAATCGTCTCTTTTGATTCCTTTCCTTTCATCAAAAACGAACATCCCAAATATTTGCAGATCATCGCTCTTTGTCCCCTTATTACAGTAATCCTCTAGAAGAGAACACAATCATAATGTTTAAAGTGAGGGGTATGTATATGGGTTATATATTTTTGAAATAATTAATATTCTATTAAACCAGTTAAATTAAATGATTTTAAAAGTATATTTATATTTCTCACCTTTCTCTACATTATCAAATAATTATATTCATTTTTAGTATTTTTTTCTTGTATTTCTTTTTAGTTTTTATTAGGTTCCTATGTTCAAAAGGGATGACAATTCGGGATGGATCAGCCCACAAAAAAAAAAGGTAGTATGAGTTGAGATGTTGAATCTACTGATCCGTTCAGGTCCATTCTATAGAGACTCGTGGTCCACACGGACTTAAGATAAAGAAGGGCACTGGTCCGCCCTTTTACAAAATTAAATAAATTTAATGAGACAGGACAATAATGATGGTGTGATAAAAAAATTATAAAACTTTTCTTTATTATTTTCTTTTTTCAATTCTTAAATCATACATCACGTATTTTTATAAGTTCCTTTTTTTATTATTATTATTATTAATTATTGCATATAAGATAATTTTAGTTCTTGAATCAAGAATATCCTTTTATATATTTTTAGATTAATAAATTTGTATATGTCTTAATAGGTAATATATTGTTATTGTATTTTAATTATAATTTCCGCTGATATTGTTTCTTATCTTTAGTTAAACCAATTATAATTATTGATATTGTTTCTTTTCTTTGATTAAATTAATTATAATTATTTTGATAGAAATTAAATATTAATTATTATGAATATATATATATATATATATATATATATATATATATATATATATATATATATATATATATTTCTCATTAAAAAAATTGCGTGGAGGAAAAAAATAAATCCATTTTTAAATTATGGGAGGAGAATCCGACTGTGATCAAAACGGAGAAGGAGCTAAAACGGACAGAATTGTCCCGCTATGCCATCCTTACTCAAAACTAATGTATGGGAAGTGAAGAAGCGTTGGAAATATAACCCTGACATCGACATGCGTAATAAGTGTGGTCCAGTTCTTGAACCCTCTTTCAGCACGCATTTATTACTTCAGTAGTAAACGCAATACTGCTACTCAGCTTCCCACTCCAGTAAATTCATTCTCACAACCATCCCCGACTTAATTTATCTAATATAAAAATATAAAATAAGTATAATAAATTACTTCTATCCTTTTAATTTAATACATCAATGATTCCTTAATTATCTTTCAAATTAGATGCATCAACTAACTTTTTCATGATTTTAGTTTTTAAGGTTTTCAACAATATTAAAAAAATAAGTGAAGTCTCAAATATTTATCATATTTTTAACTCCAAAATTGCTAGGGTTATTTGTTCTGGTTTACGGTAATTCTATTATAATTTTATCTTAACAAAACCCTAAACAACTTTATGATTGGATTTCCATCCAAATTTACACTCTCATCCATTTTTTTTTTCTCTTATTTGATTTTGTTAAAAAGGAAATGAGTGTTGGAAACGTGGCACCCTAAGCATTGCAATTTAGGTTGGAATAATTGTTGGCCAATGAGAAAAAGGTTGATGATGAATGATGGGTGTAAAAAGTGAGCACTGGATGAATACAGTGAAAAGTAGGGTTTTTGAGAAAAAGAAGAAGAAGAAGAAGAAGAGAGAAGAGAGAGGTGTTAGTTTTATGGTATATGGTATCTTGGAAAACCTTTTCTTTATTTCCATTGTTTTGTGTGTTTGGTCTCTTGACCTTTGGGAGTTGAAAAACAGCACCTTTAATCATATCATCACTCACTTCTTCAATGGTTCTCTTTCATCCAAACCCTACCAATCATACCACTCTCACAAACTTCACATTAAAAATTACCATCCATCTATTCAATCAATATCACACTTAAATGGATCAAAACTTCTTAGCACATGTGAGTCTAACATTTGTTGTTTTTTTTTTAATTAATTGGATGATATATATTTTTGTTTGTTTATACGTGTTAGGTTGGTATCCACTTTTAAAAATGTTTCAATTGAGTCATAATTTTTGAAAAAATGTCTCAATTAGGTTTATTTCAAAAAAAAATTATTAACGTTGTAAACTTTATCCATGACTTTTATCGTTAACGGCATTAATAATTTTTTTCTAAAAAAACCTAATTGAGTTATCTTTTCAAAAATTGGTACTCAATTGACATATTTTAGAAAATAGGTATTAAATTAACATATTCGAACGAAAGTAAATACTATTTGACTAATTAATTTTTTTTAATTATTGAATCCGTCGTAGAAGCTTAATTACACAAAAAAGTAGTTTTTCTTGACAAGTAAATCAAGTTAACATTTTTTATGAATTTTTTAAAATTTTCTACAAAATTATATATTTGTTAACTGAAATGAAATTAAAATTTCAACGTAATATATTCTCTTGTGTCCTCTTGTCCTCTTTTTCTTCTCAAAATCGAATCTTAAGACTATATGTAATATGTCTAAGGAATCTCACGGTTCTTCAAGTTTTCATTTCTTTTTTAAATTCAAACGTGTAATTTTAGAAAATAATTGTGTTAATTTAAAGAAATTAAGGATTGTAGGTACACTTATTTGTTAGTTGGGATTATATGTCTCAACCTGATGCTTCCCATTCATCTTAATACATTTTATAAAGAAGTTGGTTCAATTTTATTCATAAGAAAAATATTCATGTACACTAAAAGAAGGTACACCAACACTTAATGTAAATTTAGAGAGAATAAAAATGATAACTTTATAAATTGTATGAATTGATAATAAGAGAGATGGAAAAAAAAAAAGTATAGTTCATATATAATTGCTCTATTGGTAATATGACGTATAGTTTATGAAAAATACAGGGAAAGAAATAATATTATAGTGTAATTTAAAGATAAAACACAATTTTTGAAAACAATTTTTAAAACAAAAAGTACATTTAAGATATATTTTAAATAATTAATAATAGATAATATTCATAAAATTAAATTCATGTGATAATAATGATAATAAAATTAAGTGAAATATAATAATAGAAATACATTTACATAAATAATAATAATAATAATAATAATAATAATAATTAATGATATTAACAATAAAACTAGTCATAATAATAATAGTAACAATAAGAAATTTGAAAATAATATTAATATTAAAAAAATACTAAAATAATAATATTAATAATAGAATTAAAAAAATAAAAATGAAAATAATCGAAATAAATTTTTAAAATAATAATAATGTATAAAAATGTATAATCTATTATGTTTATCGGAGGGAAATTCCATAATTATTTCAGCAATATACTCCGATCGGAAATGCTCAATTTGATTTCCTTAAAAATCATATTCTGAAACTATTGTATAATGATAATAAAAATGTATAATGTGTATATTTAAAATATACACATTATATCTATATAGCTAAATTATATTTGAAATATAGACATTGTGTCTATATTTTTAAATCACATTTAACAATCATAATGTAAGTTATTTTAAAACCATGAAGAAATTTTACATTTTAACTTTCATTCACTCAAATAAATTTTACACGTTAACGTTATAGGGAAAACATTATCACAAAATATCTTATCTAAAAACAAAGATGCATATTTTTTAGATAAATCATACGTTGAAATTGCTTTATATTCAACTGTTTTTGAAATAAATGATTAATAAGATACATACAGATAAAGGCGGACAAAAAATACACTTTTCAGATCTACTTTTAGTTCAATTCAATTCATTTAAGATTCATTTTATAAAATATTCGATCCATTTAAAATTCTTTTTTTTTTCAATATAAATTTTAATCTGACCAATATTTTATATTTTTTTTATCAGATATCCATTTCTCGAATTCAAACTTTTAAATATGAAAAATTCAAAATATTCAATCCAAAATTTCAATATAAATTTTTAGTTGGGTTGGACTCAAGGACGACATGGATTAGCCAAGACAAAAAGGTCGAAACAAGTCGATTCAGGATGAAGATTGAGATAGATTGGTCCAAATTGTAGTTTCGCCAAAATGACCATGGTCGAGATTCGGCCGAATTTAGCTGAGTCAACTGCAGCCAAAATTTGGCCTACCCGTTATCGACCTACAACAAAAAATTCAACCGTTACTAGTTTCGTTATCCATCAGATACCCGTTTAAAAAAATACTCGTTGATATCTATGGATAGTCACGAATATTTAAGAAAACATTTTAAAATTAGTTTAATTACTCGTAGGGTACCCACTTTGGTAGAGGTGTGTCAATTTGGCATCCCAAAAAATTTAAAAGCGAGTACTAGATTGACATACCTCTACCAAAGTGGGTACCATACGAGTAATTAAACCTTTAAATTTTTTGAAGTAAAATCTAAATAAAATAACAAAAAACTGTTAATATAATATAAATTCAATTAAATATAAAATAAATTTTAACTTTATTAAATTGACCTTAATAAAATAAAATAAAATTTTAATTTTAATTAATACTAATTTAATAAATATAAATTTAATTTTAAATTTAATTTTTTGTAAATAACTTATACCGACCTATTACTTACTGTAATATAATATTAAAATATTTATTATTGGAAGTAATAAATATATGTAAGTATCAACTATTCATGAATACCTTGGGCATTTTTTCTTAATCTTGTGTTTGGAGGAAGCATTTCAACAATGCTGAAAAATTAAAATGCATTGTATTTGAATTGTTTGCAATTAAATTCTCTTCATTTTCTAAATAACTTGTTTGGATTAAGAAATTAAAATACCTTACATTTCAATTTCTTGTTTGGATAAAATAATTGAATTTCTTATGAGATAAAATTTCATTTTATCAATATTTATTCTAGGCTTAATTACGTTTTGAGTTCATGATAAATTTGAAAATGGATCGATCAGGCTTGTCGGGTCAATAGGTCGGTCGGGTCATCGGGTTTGCCCGACATGTCTGGGTCTTCAGGCCCGCCCGACACCTCTAGGTTGTTTGGCCCACCAAACTCGTGTGGGTCGCCAGGCTCGCTCGTCCTGCTTAGGGCATTAGACCTGCTGACCCATCTTGATTGTCAGGTCGGTTCAGCCCGTCTCTGTCTTTGAGTCCACTTGGCTCGTCTGGGTCGTCAGTCCTGTTTGGGTCGTTAGACTCGCCCGACCCATTTTTGTCGTAGGGTAAGTGAGGTCCATTTATGTCGTCGGGCCCGTCTAACCCGTTTGGGTCGTCGAGCCCACTCAACCCGTCTGGATCGTCGGGCCTGCTCGAACCGTTTGTGTCGTCAGGTCGGTCTGATCCGTCTGGATCGTTTGGCCAACTCAACCTGTCATGATTGTCGGGTTTGCCGGATCCGTTTGAGGTTGAGTGAGAAGAATTTCAAATTCCACCTTTTTTTAAGGTATTTGAATTTCTTCTAATCTAAGTACATGAAATACTTTAAAAAAATGTATGCATTTTAAATGCTTTTTAATTTTTCTATCCAAATAAAACATTTCATTGCAGAGAATTTTAAATTCTCCAAATGAATGAATCACTCTCTTGAATTGTCTCGTTGAAACACACTATAAATAATACATAAATTGAAAAAGAAATCATAAATAATTTATAATAATATAAAATGAAATATATCATATAGCGTAAATTTAGATGAAAAATGTCACTTTGAAAGAAAACGACCTCGTTTGACTTCACCACACGTGGCAACTTTAATAATGACGAGCACAGGGTTTAAAAGCTTTGATCAAAAAGTCAAACAAAAAATAAGATGAGTCATGATGGTTTTAATTTACTAACATGAATTGATATTGATGTTTTCAAAGTGAAACTGAAGATGGACAATTAATGTTTCTAAGAAGTGGTACATACATATTTCATTTTGCTTTGTTGATATAAAAGTTTATAATTGTTGTGATTATTAAAATTTAAATATTAAGTGTCTAGTTAATGTAATCACACTATTTTTTAATTATTATTCATTTTAAAGTAATTAAGAATACTTTTAATAGTTAAATAATACAATAATATTGACTTAAATATATTTTTGTTCTCATCAATAACAAACAAAAAAAAAAACAATTGGTCATTCATCAAAACTTTAATTCTGTTTACTTTTTTCTTATTTTCCACAGCAAAAAATTTAGTCCAACTATATTACAACAATATTAAATTTTGTTCCATCTAACAAACAATATTGCATGTATGCTTGACACGACCACATGATAGAATTTTAAATTTTAATAAAAAATAGATTTTTTAAAACGTAAATTGTAATACAAGGATACTTTCACTAATCTTCTATGTTTCTTTCCAATTTAGATAGAGTTATATTAAATATTTTGAAGTAATCTTTTAGCAGAATACCCCAATGTCCTCTCACCATTTAGTTAGATTTATTTAGGATAGTTAATTTGAAAATCAATCGATAAACTCTATCAAAAGAATGGAATAAAATGTTCACTTTATTACCAATACTAATCATATATCTATAACTATATATAAAAGGGATTCCCTCTTTTGTGTCCACATTTCATAATTCCAACTTTATCCTTTATAATTTAATTATTTATTAAATTTTTAAAAATTAACGGTTACTTTTACAAGTTTTTATAAAATTATTTACTTATCTTCTTTTTCTTTTTTTCTCTTACTATTCATCAACAATTATTTATCTCTTATTTTCTCCATACATTTTACTTTATTTTTTATAAATATACTTTTATTTTGTTTATTAACTTAATAACATTACAATATCATCAATTATTAATATAATTCAAAAAATGCGTACACACATGCGCGATAGCGCCTGTGTTGACACTAGATAGCGCCTGTGTTGACATTTAATAAAACAAAATAAAACTTAAATTTATAGATGACATCAACTCTAATTAAGTTTTGAAAATATTATAATTATTAATAGCTAATCATTTATTGGACAATAATTTAAGAGAAAAGAATTTATATTTATGATTACTTATATTTATTACTTGTTATATTGTAACATCCCATCCCATTTTAGTATAATCATACTACTAATTAAGACATTACAAATATATATTATTTATATATTTTTAACTTTAAAATTTTTAGATGTTTATTAATAATAAAGTTTTTATTTATTTTTATTAATAAATTAAAACTAAAATTACATATATTTATTTGTTAAAAAAATAAAATTGGTAACTATGAATAAATTAAGTTATTTAAATTTTTTAAAGTAAATAATATTTTCACATGGCACGTAGAAAAAAAACATATCAAAATTGAAAGACTAAAATAAATTAAAATCACTTTTTTACTATTGCATTAAATGATTAACAAATAATTGAAAACAAAATTTTATTGAAAAATTTATTAATAATAAATAGTAATTTCTTATCCATTACCTTATAATCTCTTTTAACAATAGTGGGATAATATTATTTAGCAATCCTTCTATTTCATCTTTGCCATTCCCTTGTATCACTCCAAAAAGAACAAGATGATTACCCTTTATGCCTTCCTTTCAAATCCTCTTAAACAGTAGATTCACTCAAAAGAAGAGGACCTTAAACATATGTCATGTTAAGTTTGCGAAGGCTACTGTAGTGTACATATCAGGAAACATCTCGACCAATTAGGCTCAGATGTACTCGATGTATGTATATTCGGCCATGCCAACATCTTGTTGGTCATACCCCTAATATTGGTAGTATTGGATTAAGATAAGATGAAGTTAACTAAGGTAATTAGCTATGTGGATTAGGTCCATACATATAAAAATCTATAAACACAGTATAAATAATACAGTACACGAGGTAAACGTGACACATTCCATATTATATTATTTATTGTCGTATAACGCACTAGGCTAGCTTCAAAGTCAGAATATCTTTTGTAGACACAACCTCTCTCATCATAAAAGAAGACAAAAACATAGGATTCCTTGAAAGTAAAAATTTAGAGTGTGCTTTGAAAATAGTGATCCAAAGAAAGTCTTAACAAGACATTAAACTTTACAAGAAAATATTGATTTACCGTGTACAAAATTATAAAATTAATGTCTAAATTAGATTCTTATCATTTTTAATTTGTGATTAAGGATGTTCTAAAATCAAAACTTTGTATAAGTAGATGAATGTAGTAACATTAAAATTATATTTTGTATAAAGAAGAAAAGCAAACCTGAAAAAGGTGAAAAAGTACCGTTAGGAAGGTTTGAATGTTTGAAGAGTTTGGAAAGCATTGATGATAGCAGAAAGGAAAATAGTGAAATGGTTGATGAGTCAGAGAATAGAACAAATGAAAAGAAGAAGAAACCCCAAAATCCTGCCAAAAGCAATTTCTGCTCTGTTTTTCTGCGATGTCTTCAATTCACGCATTAAAAACAAATGTCAGAGCATCCCCACTTCTTAGCTCTCTATTCCATAACTTCATTTATGCACATCAATTTTATAAATTTTCTTTTTCACAAATGCTCAACAACCACCACAAATTTATAAATTTTCTATCTCAAAATCTAAATAATTGCTTTAAAATTTTTAAAACTTTTTTCATATATGATGATAAACTATACATATATTTTTTATATCAATTTAACATGATCTTATTATATGATTATAAAACTTTTTAGTTTATTCTGTTGTAATAGAAGTAATACATAATTAAAAATAATAATTAAAACTATCTTATTTTTCACCTATTTCTACTATTTTTCATTTAATACAAAGTAATCTTAAATGTTTAGAATTTTTCAATAAATGATACACCTTTTTCTCTCACATACAAATCTACTACCATTAACTGTAGAAAGCATACTTATCTATTTAGTAGGTAGTGTAGTTTCATGTCTCAAAATTTAAATATGAAAAAAAAAATTTAATTTTAAATAACTTTATGTCAAATATTATTTTAAATTTTGATATCTTAGCTCTACCGACACCTTCAAAATTTATCATCACGTAAAATCTTAGTCAAATAAAAATGATAACTTTAATTTAAATGTAACAATGTTTTTTTTTTGGGTAGTGTTTTTTCTTAATGCGTAGACATTACTAAATATCCAAATATATGAAAAGAAGACAATACTTTGTTTACAAAAATATAAATTACTTTTTAATTTAATAATTAACATCTTATACTCTTTAGAAAGTTAATTTCTTGGACATAATTTTGAAAACTTTATTTGATGTCTTTAAAATTCTTAAAAAATGTAATCAAAATGAAAGAAAGAAAGGATTTTTGATAAGACCCGCATGACTTCGGCAAATAAGTTGGAAGATCTAAATTTATGTAAATTTAAGAAGAAGAATGTCATGTTGGAAGCGCGGAATATGAAAAGGGTAAATTAGTCATTGTGATAAAATTGAAAACACTTGGGGCGATATAAGAGTTAGGTCCGACAATGTTAGTCAGAATCGATCACACAGCTTTTGTTTTCGCACTTCGCTGTCTGAGGTTCGTTCCAAACAAAAACATCGATAATCTTCGCGACCAGTTCTGCTATGCTTTCTTTTGTTTTCGTATTTTTCTTCTGAAACCCTAAAATTTGTTGTCTTTCACACTTAAAAAAACTGTTTCTTGTGCTTCACCCACCACAATTCTTATGCCATAGATCTTTGAATCGAACACAATTTCTGATCATTTCTTTGTTTCTCTTTTATCGCCTTTTAATTCCTTTTCAGGTTCTGGATTTTAAGTGTTAGGGGAGCGCGACATCATCTCTCGGGGAAGGTATCAAGTAACAACTCTTGCTACACGGTTACATATGTCTATGTGATTTTGTTCATGATTCTGCATTTGTTTATGTTTACTGTAGCGTGGTCTTCATGCTATGTTATATTTTTTGGGGATATTTTTTATTGGCCGTCCATAATTGAATTTGCTGTTGCTTTCTTGTTTTATTCCGTTCCTTTGGTTAATTTTTCTGACGCCACGGACGCCGTGGACAAGGATTTCCGCGTATGTGAAACTGACATGTCCTGGACTGAAGAATTCTCTTTGATCTTAATTGTTAGAAAAAAATGGAAAATAAAAGCTGCTTTCTTTATTTTTTTTTGTGATTCCGTGCTAAAATCAGCTCAGAATTAAAATCTTCTGAAACCTTGAAGGTTGCATGTTATGTTGAGATGTTAATTTGTTGACAGATTTCTTTCTTTAGTTGAATTGGGTGATTGCCCTCTATTTTTGGAGGCATAGGATGCTTCTTAAATGGAACGCATTTTTGGTCATTTGATGGGGGAAGATATTTGGTGATCATACATATTTGATTTATTGTGCTTTCTAAACTGTGTCACGCGTGTTGCTATTACATGTGTGTTTCTATTAGGTGCCAAAGTTGCCTACTTTAATGCTTTGTGCAATATTCACCTTCTTTAGTGCTTTATGCAAATAGTTTCCTGCTTTAGTGTTTTGCGCAAATCAAGAAAAAGATTTACCTACTTTTCTTTCTTGTGCGAAGTTCATGTTGTTTTGTTTTCCATCACATGATTGAGGGCACTGCATTAGAGACCATTTTTTCATCCCTTCCACGTTTACGTTGAATGTTTAATAGTATAAACCTAGTAATATCATAGACAAACTTGTTTGACACTGAGGATAGTCTTATTTTTCCTGAAACAGAATGGATCATCAAGGGCATGGCCAGAACCCATCGATGGGGGTTGTTGGTAGTGGTCAATTAGCATATGGTTCTAACCCATATCAGCAAGGCCAAATAACTGGGCCACCGGGGTCGGTAGTGACATCGGTTGGGACCATTCAGTCTACTGGTCAACCTGCTGGAGCACAGCTTGGACAGCATCAACTTGCTTATCAGCATATTCATCAGCAACAACAACACCAGCTTCAGCAACAGCTCCAACAATTTTGGTCAAATCAGTACCAAGAGATTGAGAAGGTTACTGATTTCAAGAACCACAGTCTTCCCCTGGCAAGGATCAAGAAGATTATGAAGGCTGACGAGGATGTTAGAATGATTTCAGCTGAGGCACCAGTCATATTTGCAAGGGCTTGTGAAATGTTCATCCTAGAGTTAACCCTGCGTTCTTGGAATCACACTGAAGAGAACAAAAGGAGAACACTTCAAAAAAATGACATTGCTGCAGCAATCACCAGGACTGACATCTTTGATTTCTTGGTTGACATTGTACCCCGTGAGGACTTGAAAGATGAAGTGCTTGCATCAATCCCTAGAGGAACAATGCCTGTTGGAGGACCCGCTGATGCACTTCCATACTGCTACATGCCTCCTCAGCATGCTCCTCAAGTTGGAACTGGTGGTGTCATAATGGGTAAGCCTGTGATGGATCCGAACATGTATGCTCAGCAGTCTCACCCCTACATGGCACCTCAAATGTGGCCCCAGCCTCCAGACCAACGTCAACCATCTCCAGAACATTAGCTCTCATGTGTCTTGGAAATTAAGGTGGTCTTTAGGCTCTTTCACTTTGAATTACATTTTATGTTGAAATGCTTATATAGTAGGTTATACTTAATTTTGATTCTGCATGCTTTCAATTTCAGTTCTTTTCCTTCATGGATTCTAAATGTTATTCTGTTATATAGACTATTATTGATAGTTAAAAAAGTTGCTATAATAGGTATGCCGTTTCATAAACAAGCTTTTGTTGGACTTTCAACACTGATACTTTCAACAGTTTAAGCGATCTTGAAATTTTTGCTGTACTGTTATTGATCACAGATTCACAGTTCTTTTGGTCTGATATTGCCTATAATTTCTATGTTGCAGATAACAGGCAGCAGATTGAGTTGTGCATGTGAAACTGAAACTGAAACTGAAAGGTTGGGGAAGTCCATAGCGAGCAGAAGCTGTAGCTGATAGTTTACATGCAATGCAGACTATAAACATATGTAGATAATGTTCTAGGGAAAACTTTAACTTTGTCTTTGATTTAGCTGGATAAAATGGTATTTTTCATGTTTAAATTACAGGTCATCAGTGATGATATTTATTTACTGGTGCACAGCAGGATTTTTACTTGAGTGTTTAAACCTGTCATGTGCCAAAAATATATCACATCTTATCATTCACATTATGGGTTCGTTATTCCCTTTGTTGGAAAGATTTCAGCTGTCACATCTGATATGCTCAGAACTTGTTGTGCAATAGCACATTTGCAGTTTTTATGATCTGTACAGTATCAGTAATTCCAGTGTGAGTTACATCACAATGAAAGGGAGAAACAAGTGCCTACTTTGTTGCTGCAAGATTCCGTTTTTGGTAAGCAGCCATGGAGAGATAAATGGGAGTGTATGGAGATTAAACCTTTTTTTTCACTATGAAGGGGTATTATTAGCAATTACTTGCAGAATTACATGATTTATAATTAATTTTTAGTTAATGATAAAAAAAATGTGTTTAAAAGTGTGTAGAGTATGGTGTTAGTGTTTACCTTTTACTTAAAACCACACTGATTTTTAAATTAACAATTAAAACAAATGTTTTAGCTCTTTACCTCCTTTCTTGGTCTAGTTGGCTTCGGAAGTCGTGGGTGATAAAAATGATTTCAAGCAAAATGGAGGTGATGTTAAAGCTAAAGCTAAATGACATTGAAAAAGTGGATAGGGACCACTCAATGAAGGAAATAATGATAATTTCAAGTGTGTGGTGCTTACAAAAACGACGGTGAACGAAGCACGGGTACCTGTAAATTAGACGGTTAGGTTGGTAGAAAGATTTTCCAGTCACACACCCATTATGATGAGTCAGTTCTTCATATTTACGTTAAAAAGGTGAATGCTACTAATGCTAATAATCTTGATGAGTGAGGTCGAATCTAGCTCCATTTCTCTTGCCAATTTATAATGATTACATGATTCTATGTTGTGTCGTCTATATGCCATTTCCTTTCATCGCACATAGAGCTTGTATTTGATTCCAAGCAAGGTTAATATTGGCCAATAATCATGCCATGGCCAATTCAACATGAAGGGAACGAGAAGGTAGTGTGAGCGTGTGTTGTAAGTGTTTGAGAGAGAATTTTTCATTATGGAAAATGTAAAATTAGAGTTGCACAAAAGTTTGTGAGTGCTTGAATATATAGGGATTCAAACAAACGTCTTCGACGGAAGAAAATATTTTTATCACATTCTTTCAAGGTGGACATGAATATTATGATCGTCAAACTTGAAAATAATAGTCTTGAAAGGAGTGAGATGGAGAGATATAGTAAACACATAACCAAACTCACTTATAGAATGAATATGAGGGGCCGTATGAGACTATCGTTAATCTTTTGTTTGATAAAGTGGCAACCAATCTCTATATGCTTTGTTATCTCATGGAAAGTAAAATTTTTGACAATCTTAATGGTTAAATTAATTGTAAAAAGAGTACAATAGGAGGTTGAAGTAGAGAAATGCAAATCCTAAAACAAATATTAAAGCCATTATAGTTCACAAATTAAAGAAGCCAAAGCTCGGTATTCAGCCACAAAACAAAATCTTGAAACAGTGTTTTTTTTTTTTGGATTTCCAAGCAACTAGAGATTTTCTTAAGAAGACACAATAACCAAAGACTAATCGTATCGTGGTAGCACATGTGGCCCAATCAGAATCTGAAAAGACTTGCATTTTAAGTGGAGTATTTGACTAATATATAGGAGACCAAAACCATGAGATTTATTCAAATATTTAATAATCCTCATGGCTTGTTGTATGTGAGGTCCTCTCAGAGAAGAAACAAATTGATTGAGTCGTTGAACAACAAGCTGATGTCAGGTCTATTGTTGGTCAAATATAACAGTCTCCTAGTGAGTCTTCTATATGGAACAGGAGAAGTAAGTGAAGTGAGTGAAAGTTTGCATGAAGTTTGACAAGAGGGTCTAAAGAAGTAAGTGAAAGTTTGCAGCAAAAACATACCTGCTTCCAAAATAATCTCTAAACAATGATTTATTTGGTTTAAAATCAAACAATTGTGAGATCTAACCACTTAAATACCTAAAAAAAAAAAAATACTTAGAGGGGGGCAAGGTCTTTAATGTGAAATCTAGAATAAAGATGATTTTTAACAAAATATATCTTTAATAGACTATTACCAATGAGAATCGCACCATCAACATAAACTAATAGAATAATAATCATGGATGTCGAGTTCATCACAAAAAGAGAATGATCAGGAAAACTTTGCTTACATTCGAGAAAGAGAAGTTTGAAAGCCAAGATTTGATTCCAATTTCTACTAGTCTATTTTAAGTCATAGAGAAACTTGTGAAGCTTACAAACAAGTTTCAGATGAGCAAGAGAAAGGCTAGATGGAGGCTTCATATAGATTTCTTCATGTAGATCTCCATGAAGAAAGGCGTTACCATAGGAAAGGAATAAATGCGTAGGATAAGAAGTAGAAAGAATAGATTGAGAAGGGGAAGCAAAACCACAATAATATTGGTCCAAATATCGAGTCTTGTTTTTAACTCTAAGAGAAGTTCTACAACTAGAAACAATAACTTGAGAACTATCAGAAACAACAATAGAAGTATCATTACTATCTTGTAAGTAAAGAAGGGAAATAAAAATAGTTATATAAAAAGAATGCATATCAATCTCATTGTGATTAGGATCAGTAGAGGACAAAGAAGAATAGTAAGGAAAAATGTTTTCATGAAAAATCACATTTCTAGAAAAATGATGGACTTGGATTGAAGATCATACATAATATAACCTTTGGCTTCAGACTACCAAGAAATATACATTTCAAACTTTTGGAATCAAGTTTAGTTCTTCCCAGGGTAGCATAACTAACATATGATAAACAACCAAAGACATTTAGACTTGTAAAATTGGATTTGGTTTAGTAGACAAGTTCACATGGAGATTTATTATTGAAAAAAAGGAGTGAGCAATCTATATATGATGTGAACGACAAGTTTAAGGAAGACCAAAAAATGCTACGTATTTTTGCTTGAAAAAGAAGGGCTTTACAAACATTGAGAAGATGATAATGTTTTCTCTCAACAATTCCATTTTGTTAAGAATTGTAACACAAGAAGTTTCATAAAAAAATCCCTTATAATTAAAAAAATCATGAAGGAGGAATTCTTTGCCATTGTCCAAATTTATTTTTTTAATTTACAAGAAAATTGATTTTTTGTTAAACTAATGAAATTTTTGAAGCATGGGTTTGACTTCAGTTTTATTTTTAAGAAGAAGAATCCAAGTAAATAGGCTATAATCATCAATTATAATTACAAAATACTTGTATCCATCAATGGAAGAAATAGAAATAGACCCCAAAAACTAGTATGGATGAGTTTGAAACAAAAGGTGGATTTGTTGTTGCTAGAAGAGTATTTTAAACATTTTTGTTTAGCAAAGGCACATGCATCACAAGCAACAATAGAATGAAAGGAAATATCAAAATGTTGAGAAGTCAAATTTTGTAAAATTTTATTAGAAAGATGACCAAGTTTCATGTCACGAATTACAACGACTGGTATTATTAGTAAGAATATAATGTTGTAAAGAAGAAAAATATGATTCAGATACACTTAAGTTACAATTTTCTAAGAGATGAAATAGGTCTTGATGCTTTTTAGTTACTCTATTAATCTAAAAGGTAGTGGTATGTACAAGAATACAATGATTTTAACAAAAAAAGAAACATATATTAATCTAAAAGGTAGTGGTATGTACAAGAATACAATGATTTTAACAAAAAGAGAAACATAAAGTAATCATTAGAGTTGAAGAATTTTGGAATAATTGGTCAGAAAATTCAATACAAAAAGAAGGTCATAAAGAATGAGATTGCCTAAGACTATAGTACCTAAAAACTTAGTAGTAACATGATTTTGATTGGGTAAATATATAGAAATAGGAGGAATAGATTTAAGATTTTTAAAGAAAGATTTAAAAGGACAAATATGGTTAGTAGTACCATTATCCAATATCCAAGAATAAGAGCGAAAAATAGAATCTAAAGACTTGACAATGCATTGATTAACGACATTAGGAGGAGAAACATTTTCTGACTCTTGTAACAAAGCAAGTATGACTTCATATTGCTTTTTAGAGAAAACAAATTGAGCACCAATTTTATCATTCTTCACAACAAGATGATCAACGGTTGTATAGGATTCAATTTCAAACATACTAGCAAAAAACTTTGGAAGAGTATATTTATTTTTAGTGCTGTTATGATAGCCCTGAGGAAGACCATGTTTGATCCTACAATTTTTAGAAGTATGATTGGTCCTTTGACAATAATCACAATATTTGGTGTTGTTCCTGTTAGATTAATTTGACCGACTTCTTCCACAAGAGTTTGAGAAACCGCCACGATTGTTGAAAGAATTCTTGTTGGATTTGTCTTAAAAATCAAGATTAGCAATAGACTCTAGAGAATAATGGGGAAAGAACGACTGAATTCACCTTCTTGTTGAAGCATTAAGGAAAATGTTTTAACAAGAGTTGGAATAGGTTCCATAAGCATGATTTGAGAATGAACTTTAGAGAAATCATTATTAAGGCCATGAAGAAATTTGAAACGCAATCATCATCACACTCTTTTTGAATCTTAAATATTAAACCACAATTGCATGAAGAAGTGTAATTGCAAACAAGAACCATTCGATATAAAGAAAATTCTTTAAACATAATTTGGAGACAAGTATAGTATAAAGAAACTGTGTAATCACCTTGCCAACAGTTTTGAAGTTCTTCTTGTAGATAATAAACTTATCACCATGAGAGAAACTTTGATGAATATTATTCCAAATTTCGGAACGAGAGTCCATCCACATAACCGATTGTTTGATAGTAGGTGTCATTGATCTTGTAAGCCGATATATGACCATCCTGTTGCATCGTTTCCCAGCTTCATGTAGAGGACTATGGGAAGGTGGACAAGAAAAAATGCCAAGAACGACTTTGTCTTTGTTCTTGGTTTCGAGTGCAACAAGCATATCGTATTTCCATTGCTAGTAATTATTATCAGAAAGGAAAGGGGACACTAGAACAAGAGCGAGATTTCCCCTTGGATGAAGAAAAAGGGGATTCACAGGATTCATGAGGTGATAAGAAAGAGCGCTAGGTTCACCATTGAGAAACACATAGAAGAGGACAAAAAGGCAAAGAGAAGACAAAGACGAAAGGTGTTAAATTGATACCATTTAATTGTTGGAGAGAGAATTTCTCATTATGAAAAACAAAAACATAGTAACACAAAAGTTTGTGAGTGCTTGAAGATAAAGGGATTCAAGGAAACAGTCTATAAACAGAAAACAAATCAACTAACTAACTGAAACAAGACGGAAAGAAGTTATATGTGACAAAGAAATCTCTATCATGTGTGGCAGCATATGACATAGAGTGACAGCACAAAAAAGGGAGTTACTGTACAAAATTTTAGCACTCTGGATTCTGAATCACATCTGTTTGATACACTTCATACACTTGTATCAAATTATACAAACTTATATAATTTCAAGCGAACTGTGACCAATTGTCTTTGTGATCCTTCTACGCTTCATAACTTTTCTAGTCACATTTACCTCTTCCCACATGCCAGCCGTTGCATATATATTAGATAGAAGAACATGAACCCCACTTTGACCAGGTTCCCGCTCTGTTAGTCGTGGTTTCACTTGATTAGCAACACACAAGTTTTCATGAATCTGGCAGCCATTTAAAAGAGCACCCCATATGGCAGTATTTGGTTTTACGGACATTGTCCCCACTAATCTTTCTGCTTCTATCAAACGACCAGCCCGACTCAAAAGATCAACCATGCAAACATAATGCTCTCTTTCTGGCACTATACCGTACACTTCTGTCATTTGTCTAAAATGTTTTTGAGCCTCTTCAACGAGTCCAACATGACTACATGCGAATAAAACTCCTAGGTAGGTGATGTGATCAGGGACTATAGAACTATCCTTTTGCATTATTTGAAACATTCTCAATGCTTCATTTCCACGACCATGCATGGCTAAACCATTGATCATGCTAGTCCAGATCACCACATCCTTTTGCTGCAAACTGCTGAAAATCTTCTGTGCACCTCCCAACTCACCAGTCTTGGCATACATGTCAAGAAGAGCAGTATCAAGGGCAATGTCTGTTGCAATAATGTTAGTTTTTAATAGATAAGCGTGAACAGCTTGTCCGAATGCCAGAGCACAGAGATGGCCACAAACACTCAAAACACTCAGAAAGGTAGCCTTATCAGGATGAATCCCACAAGTCCACATATCAAAAAAGAGATCTAGCGCCTCCTGATGCCTCTCATACTGATTGTAGGCATTAATTATACTGTTCCAAGCTACAGTGTTTCTCTTGGGCATTTTGTCGAACAGGTCTCTTGCTATCTTCAAGCAACCACATTTAGCATACATATCAAGAATTGCAGTTGCAAGAATGGTATTACTATCAGGTGTGGGAACAAAGGGATCATAACCAGCCTTACGAATGCGCTGGTGGATCCGGCGTCCACTGTCAACGTCTCTGCTAAGAGCAGAGGCAACCAAAGCATTCACCATAGTTATTTCATTAGGCTCGACACCCCAATGGCTCATGTCTTCAAACACCTTCAAAGCTTCATTTGGTTGGTTATTGTTCACAAACCCAGCAATCAAACAAGTCCAAGCAACCACATTCGACTTGGGAATATTACCAAACACTTTCAGTCCTGACTTCATATCTGCACATGACGCATACATTTGGAGTAATCCAGTAGCAACATAGGCATCAGCTTCAAACCCGGATTTCACTATGCAACTATGAATGCATTTTCCACAATCTTGATCGGCAATTAAACAACATGCTTTGAGTGCAAATGGGAAAGTAAAGGAATTGGGGGAATATCCATCTTCTATCATTTGTCTATATACAAGCATAGACATTCTTGGATTGTGACAGTTAACAAAACCTCGTATCATGGAGTTCCAAATGTAAACGCTTGGGGTATCAATTTGGCGAAATACCAAGTTTGCATAATTGATGTCCCCAAACTCTGAATCTACACAGAAGTCAATAAGCTTGCTCAAGGGGACTATGCAGTTAATAGTTGGGGTTGTGACTATTAACCCATGCAGTTTTTTCAATTCACTCATACTTCTGCATTTTGCTAACAGAGAGAGAATCGAATTTTGGTTTATCATCTCCAAGTGTTTGTCTTAAGAACATTTTCGTTGTACTATTTTGATGTAGCTCACACAAGATCCATTTTTTCAGCCCCAATAACACGTATGGATACGAAAACTACTTCCATAGGATTCTGGGTCAAATATCAATGACACGTACGGGTCCAAATTTGTTCTTGTGTTCTTGCTTAGGATGAAAAAAATCCAAAAGATTTCACCTTTTTTTTCTTAGGAACAGTTCCTAAAATTACAAAATACTAAAAATTCATTGGAATCTTGGTTTTATTGATTTGGTATAAAGATTGCTCTTTTGTGACACCTGTTGTTAATAAATTGTTTCAATTGCACATAAGCATGGGAATGAATAATAACAAAGACGTGGATATATGTATTCATTATCCTTTATCTGGCTGTAAATGTGCTGGAACATATTATTATTTTAAATTTATATCTCTACAATCATAAATAACATTAATTAATATTTTAAATGCATAACTCATCTTCCTTACCTCATCTTCCCCAAATGGAAAGACTAAAAAACTGTTTGGCTCGTGTTTTTTCTCTTATGTTACTTTCTTTTTCAATACACGAAGGAAAAAAAATATATTTTTTCACATTTTCTGTTTGTGAACTCTCATCTGGTTTGTTCAAAACGTGTATGAATCATGTTCATCGTGAGTTTTAATTCGTTTAATTATGACAATTTGATAATGACAGCGCATAGATAATAAAACAGTTTTAAATGATACATTATCAAAACTACAAAAGTCATGGTGATAAAATAAGGTAATAGTCTTAAGTTTTTTTTTTTTTTCTTCTTGATCTTAAATAAATACTTTTGATAATTAATTACAATCTTTGTTAGTAGAGTTTTTTTTTATTGAATATAAAGTAAAAATGTGTTTTTTTCATAACATCTCTACCAAAAGCATATAAAGTGTTTAGTTGAAAAGGCTTAATTTAAAAGGTTAATTTTTCTGCGTTAGAAAGATAGGATTTTTCTTAAAAAACAGAGAAGCTAAAAGACATATTTGTAACATATACAATGATTACTTTATTAATTTGTGTTTTTATTTAACCGATGGAGTTATAAAGGTGATTATGAATCTTTAAGGAAAACAGTATGTGTTTTGGACATAATACATGGCATACTAATAATCATTCCGTGTTGAGTATTGTAACAGCAAATACACAGTTCGACGAAGGTGCAAACAAAATTGATACCATAACTGGCACTACATTGGATGAAAACAAAAAACAACAACGTAAGGTAAGAACATAAACGTGAGTTATTCAGGAAATCCATGCATATTACATGAGCATTGAACAAATGGAGTGTAATGCACACCTCACACACAAACAAACAAAGAGATTGTAAATTTGTATATATATTGGTATCTGTTTCTCATACCATATCTTTTTCTGTGGTTACATAGTCATTTTCTTGTTAGAGAGTTTCTTTTATCCATGGCCAATGTCACAGAATGTAGCAGTAAGAGTGGTGAGAAAACCCATGATGTGTGGCCATGCAGAATGAAGCTAACAACAGATTGCATGCGCTGGGATAGCCTCAAGATCTCACCAATGGAGTTTGAAGAAAGCATGCTAGGGCACATGAATGAAAGCAGCCGCAAAGCTTTGGAGTCATGGATTCCAGTGAAGATCTTGATCTATGATGTTGATAATGGTGAAACTTATGATGCTAAGTTGTTCAAGAAAGAGTCGTTTTGGTTTGATCCTATGCCTGATTCTGGTGAAAAGTCATCCATGAAGGAGCCACCTTGTTACAATTTGGAAAAGGCAAGGGAAGAGTTTGCTTATTCGATTGAGCCTTTCAGACAGATCATAAGGAAAAGAGATCTGAAATATGATCAAGAAATTGGACTCCGCTACTGTGGTGGCAATGTGGTTGTGGCATTCGAGTTTTCGGTTTTGCATTCACTACCTTTGGATATTCGTAGTTTAAGACTTTAATTATATGTAGATGTAAACATTTTATCAAGCATCATTCGTGCTGGTTTAGTTGCATTTTTATGAAGATGAGTCTCTCACAGTAGAGAAAAAAAAATGCTTAGATCCATGAATTTGTCCATTTCAAAACTAATGGCTGAGATATTTTCTTTGTTTTTCTCCTGATTTTGCCGGAACCTTTTTTCACTTTCTCTTTGCTTTGCCCTAGTGTATGATTCATGTGAGTGGAAGGGGTGCGTGACAAGGAAGAGTTAAAGATGGACGTGATTCAAGAATTGAAACTGAGTCTGAGAGAAGATGAAGGAGAAGACGCGGCGCTAGCTAGGGTTTTATAAGGACTAATTGGAAAAAAGAGAGGGATAAAGAAAATAACAAAAAATAAAAAATATATCTCAAATTTTTGCGAGGAGTTGCACAATTATTACGTCAAATTATGTTTAAAGTAAGAGATCAGATTTTAAAATTTTCAAACTAATTTAGTTTTTTCTATATATTATGATAAAAATTATAATATATGAACTAAAATAAAAACCCTCCTTAACTAAAATAAAAAGAATGAACCAAGATATTATTTATTAGGTGGAAGAGATGTGAATTGGGGTGAAGTGGAGAAATAAAATATTAAATGCACAATTCTTATTTTGGGACCTTATTAAGCCTAAACAAGAGCTGCCACCACAATGTAGATGTTGATTGAAGTTAAATTAAATTAATAAGCTAGAATATATAGCTTAATGTTTTTATATGTAATAAAAATTATGAATTGATTAAAAAATATATGGAAAAATTGGTTACACGGGGAATTAAGGTTGGATTAGATGATTGGTGAAAATGTACAGTAATGTGTTGATAATTAATTGTGCACGCATTCCACATGGATCTACTTCACTGGATTCAGACACATATACGAAGACAAAACGACACGGATTACTCAGAACCCTGGGAGAGGAAGAAGAAGAGAAGAAAAAGCAATGAGGTGAGAGAGAAACTTTTGGTTTGTGAAAACGCAATTCATAGCATAACCGAAGAGAAATGGAGGTTAGAGCCAGAGCACCGGGGAAGATTATATTGACCGGTGAACATGCTGTGGTTCATGGATCCACCGCAGTTGCTACTTCCATTGATTTATACACCTACGTTTCTGTCCACTTCGCCACTCCTTCAGGTATTTTACTCTCTCTCGTTGATTTCATTCTGTTGTTCTTTCAATATCCACCTCGCGATCGCAGATATGTGTTATTATTGTTATTATTTGGTTGAAATTGAAACTTGCGAAATTTGTGATGATCGGTAATGGCGTGTTTGAGCGACGCCGTTTAAGATATGGTTGAGATTCTGATTCAGTTAGGATTTGTGGATTGTGTGGTAGACGACGGGGATTTGTTGAAACTGCAGCTGAAGGACACGGCGTTGGAGTTCTCATGGCCTATTAGTAGAATAAAAACGGCGTTTCCAGAATCCGTGTTATCTTGCACTCCGACCTCCTGCTCCGTCGAGGTTGCCAAGAGCATTGCCGCACTCGTTGAAGAGCTGGACATTCCAGAGGCTAAAATTGGAATTGCTTCTGGAGTTTCCGCGTTTCTCTGGCTGTACTCTTCTATTCAAGGGTCTGAACCAACTCTAAAATTCTTGTTGTGTGTGTGTGAGGATGTGTTTTTGTTTTATTTGTGTAGGTTTGATTGTGTTTCGCTCTTTGTGTAGAGTTAAGCCTTCTACTGTGGTTGTCACTTCTGAACTTCCTCTCGGTTCAGGATTGGGTTCCTCGGCCGCGTTTTGTGTGGCTCTCGCGTCGGCCTTGTTGGCTTATACTGATTCTGTTTCTTTGGATTTGAGTCATAAAGGATGGCTCTCCTTTACGGAGAAGGATCTTGAGTTGGTAAATAAGTGGGCCTTTGAAGGGGAGAAGATCATTCATGGAAAGCCATCTGGAATTGACAACACAGTAAGCGCGTATGGTATGCCTCAGCCATTTTTCTACTAAGTTTCATTAACTTTTATTGTTACTGATTGGAACTTGTCTTTTTTTTTTTGCATTTATTCTAGTTACTGATGAATGAAATGTTTTCGGTTGTTAAGAAGGGATGTGGGAACTAGCCGTTTACGTGTTTCTCTTTTACTTGGTCTGTTAATAGTCTCACCAGAACTAAGGCATAACTTAAGGTCATGGCACACTGATTTGTGCCAGTGCATTGAGAAATATACAAGTCTTTGGTGGGAGATATATCATGTATAAATTGTGATTTGTTTGGAGTGTTTAATTATCATATACTGTGTTTACAAATCTAAGTTACTGCCATTGAATCTACAATTCACTTGATAGTTACCATTATCAGGTAACATTATCAGCTTCAAGTCAGGTAACATAACGCGCACAAAGTCAACTGTGACACTTAAAATGCTCATCACGAATACAAAAGTTGGGAGAAACACAAAAGCATTGGTGGCTGGTGTTGGAGAGAGGATGCTAAGGCATCCTGAAATAATGGCTTTTGTGTTTAGTGCTGTTGATTCTATTAGCAAGGAGCTGACTTCCATTCTAAAGTCACCCACACCTGACGAGCTCTCTCTAACTGAGAAAGAAGAGAAGATAGAAGAACTAATGGAAATGAATCAAGGTCTGCTCCAGTCTATGGGGGTCAGTCATGCCACTATAGAAACTGTTCTGCGAACAACGTTGAAATATAAGTTGGCTTCCAAATTGACTGGAGCTGGTGGTGGGGGCTGTGTTTTGACACTGCTTCCAACATGTATCCTCTTCAATTATTGTTCTTTTCCTTGTGCTTCTAATGCTTTCTATTACTCTCTAATTTTCTTTTTCTTTTTTATTTTCTTTTCTGCAGTTAGTGAATAGCCTATGTTTGCTTTTATTATTCTATTAATCGGTTTGGTTTAGAAAAGAGGAGGGAAAGGGAAGGACTCCGTGTTTAGTTTGTGAGTGGATGTGACAGAAAATAAAATAATACACTATCATACTCTTATCATATACCAATAAAACCATTAAGTTCAAGTACTCAAACTAATGATAATTTAATCAGCACATTTTACAAGCCTCAAGCGTTTTCCCTCACCTTCAAATCCTTAAAATATTGGAGGAGAGACAAAATTAACAGGGAGGGGCTCTTTTTACCCGTAAATACTGCCGAAAGGGTTGTCCTTGTGCTGCCTTGTTACATAGGTTTTTGTATATACACTCATAAGGCATTAAACCCTAGACATGCCCTTTTTTGGATTAACTTTTTAACACAGGAGTTTTTCAGTTGAGATAAGGTAGCTCATAAATTTGAATTAGGGGCATATGAAGAAATTAGGTGAGAAAATTGCGAGAGGTTAAATGAGGAAGCTTCTTAGAAAGTTAAGGACTGCAAGTACTTGTTCAGAAATTTATGCCCAAGTGCATGAAGTGCATATGTGCTGGTGAAAGTTGAATGAGGAAACTTCTTGATTTATTTTGTACTTCTTCTCTAAGTGTTTGTTGTGATATAGGGACTTAACTACATAAGCATGGTTAGAACACCGGCAAGTGACAGTAAAGACGTGTTTCTTTAGAGCAAAGTCTTTGCATTTATCTATATTTTCTATCTGACTTTCTCTTATTCCCAGCAATGTCAATCTACTTCATACATCACAGTTTTCTTTCTCTAGATACTCTTTGGGCGATTAAAACATAATTTTATGGTGGTGGACGATTTCTGGTGTTAATAAAAATAGAAACCAAAGTCGTTTCCTTAATCCTTGTTTCCCATCATGATTTCTTAGCTTTTAAGTATAATATATTTTTTAATCTCAATTTCTTGTATCGCTTCCTTGACATACTTTAATCAGTACTATCAGGCACTATTGTAGACAAAGTAATTTCTGAACTGGAGTCATGCGGATTCCAGTGTTTCATTGCTGGAATTGGCGGGGGAGGTGTTGAAGTTAACTTTGTGATGTCATCTTGATTTTCTATTTTTATTTTTCCAGGTATTGATATCAGCAAGTATCAGATCCTCAAATAAACAGCATGAAAATATATGCTTCCTTTATTACATCTAGTGTGTCAATCTGTAACTTTTGCTTTTCTGTTGTTGAATTAATTTAAACAGTTTCTTATTCAATCCTGAACGGAATTGGCAGATATAAATTCGCATATTTGATTAAGAACATGGTAGTCAACGGGATGGATCGTGGAGTGACGTATCGTATCCAAGGTCCGTCTCTTTCACACGCACACGCTTTAAGTATCTTACTGATGTGGTTTAGAAATTGTATGAAAACGTTTTAGTGCCATAAGGCTGACTCAGATACTAATTACCTGGACTGGACTGAGGAACTGAAAACTAAACAGTACATACAAATTACCTATTTGTATGTACTAAGTAGCCAAGCCATTTTTGTGTGTGGATATTGGATCCAGTTATATTACTAGATTCGTGAGAGATAAATCGGATCTATTTTCTTGACCCTTAAGAAAAATAGTAGATCCTTTACACAAAAGGAGTTGAAAATATGGAAACAAATTAGGATACTTCCTTAATTACAGAAGTGTTCTTTTCTTCCTGCGTTCCCATAACTACAAGTGTTTCCTCATAATTTAAAATGATTATTTTACTCTTTGTAGAAGTTACTTACGTTACATCTATAGGGTGCGTAAAGTATAAAAATACCCTTACTCTACTTGTGAGGATAAATATATTGAATTTTCATGATTCTACGTTACCTAGTTCACTTCATTTTCTTTTCTTGGATGAATAAGCCAATTGAGAATTTCACGTGATAGGAAGTTTCATAAACACACTTAACTTTTATTATTCATAATCACGCTTAATTTTTTTCAGTAAAATAATTACGAACAGAATTTTGACAACATGCCAGATGGTGGCTAAGACAATCATTAAGGAGAAATTGAGCTCTACAATGACCACATCTGTCCACATTACAATAGACAGTCATATACACTCAATTTCAAGTAGCATTTTATTACTTTTACACTATATGTTTCAGAGCAAAACATACCTTACTTTCAACTACAATCTTCATCCAAACATGTAAATTCTTCCTAACACATTAACTCCTCTAGAGATTGTCGATGTAAGGTATAACAATCTCTATTAATGAGAGTCAATTATCTTTGGAAAAAATCATCAAGCATTCACAATGGTTCCACCTGAAAGAAAAAAAAAGCCAAAAAAAGTAAGTGAAGTCAAATTCGGAACAATAAGTGCTTGTAGTTAAAATAGTATTGGTGTGTTTATGACCATTGGGGTGGAGAACTTGGCCAGTTATGTAAGAGGAGGATTGGTTGCTAGCAAGAAAGACATAAGAAGGAGCAACTTCAATAGGTTGGCCTGCTCTTTTCATTGGTGTTTCTGAACCAAATTTAACAATTTCTTCCTCCTTCATAGTTGCTACTATTAATGGAGTCCAAATCGGTCCAGGTGCAACCCCATTCACTCTTATTCCCTTACTCACTAGCTGAAGTGCTAAGGCCCTCGTAAACGCCACAATGGCTCCCTTTGTGGACGTGTAATCTATTAGTGTTGCATGTCCCCTGTATGCATTCACTGATGTTGTGTTGATAATGCTGCTTCCTTCCTTCATGTGCTTCAGAGCATGCCTATAAAATTAATGTCATACATTGCATGTAATCTATTTTAGTTTCAATCACAGCTTTAATAGTTAACGAAATAGATAAAATAGATCATGTTGTGAAGATAAATGTTGGAAACAATGTTTAAAGACAGGTTTGGTTATCTGTTTACTTGGTCATGAAGAAATGAGAAAAGATATTAGTTCGAAACACTCTCTCGAGTCTTGTTTCATCGATCTCTTCCAATGATTCAGTCTCGTATTGCTCAGCTGCATTATTGACCAAAATGTCAATGCGACCATAAGCATCTACCACCTCATCCACCACCCTTTTGCAGTTGACTTCATAGCCCACATCCACAGCTATAGCCATTGGATCTTTGGCATCTGCAGTCTTAGCCTTTCTGATAATTTCAAGTGTGTCTTTGGCATCTATGTCTTCGTGTTCCTTCACATAGGTGAAGATAACGGTAGCACCCTCCAACGAAAACAAGTTACATACGGCTCTGCCAATTCCAGAGTCACCTCCAGTTACTACAGCTACCTTCCCCTGAAAATATATATATAACCGATTAAGTAGAAGGAGATAGAAAAAAGTACTTTCAGATAAATCACTGCATATTATGATATATATGCTTGCATACTTGAAGTTTATTTGATGGTTTGTAATCTGGACTGCTATATTGGGGTGGCGGATTCATGAGATACTCCTTGCCAGGTTGTGTGTCTTGCTTCTGAGGGGGGAAGCTGTGTTCACCAGAAGCCATTCTCTCTCGTAAAAAAGCTTCAATTTTGAGAATCTAAAAGATGGTTGAAAATTATGTGTAGTCCTGAGGTGAAAAGGTGCTTTATAAAGTTATCCTTGTTGAAGAAAGTGTTAGGAATGTAGGGTAGGTTTGTGATTGGGTATGGAATGCAAATTGATGGATTTACTTAATACACGTGTTGTGTTGGTAAGTTGCATAAAAAAGAAAAAGACTATATATAAGAAAAATAATCTTTTCTCACCTATGAACTCGATAATATACTTATTAAGAGAAATTTTTTTATATTTGTAAAAAAAGACAAACAATAAAAAGTAAAATAATAAATACAGAGTTGGTGTAATATTGAAAAGTAATATTAAATCGAAGTAAAAGAATAAATTACCATTGTTCTTTATAATTGTGGAATGGGGTACTCAGTGGGGATTAGTTTGTGGTGGTAGACACGGTTACCCTATATTTTGGTTGTCCTTTCACATGTAGTGGTTTCCTTCGGGACACGTTTTTTTTTTCCTTAACTAATTTTGTGACAACTGTCGCGGCATCTTTCTCACGTTTTCTATTTGGAAACCTCTTCTTGAAGGTGCCGTCTAATTAATATGATCGGCTACAAATAACTTTTATAATACAATTTTCGGAAGTGGAAAACCCATTTATTACAGTCCCTAATGAAAAAAACATACTAAGTAAAAAAATCAATTATCATTCATACTCCTATCTTATACTTACATGTGCATAAAATTTTATTCCCATATTATCAAACATCGAAGTATATTTTTCTGTAAGTTATTTTATTTTTCTAAACATTAATTAAATAATTTATAAAATAAAAACCATAATAAAATAAACATGATATTTTTGTTTCCAATATCAAATATTAAAAAAATTATAGTGATATAAATAATAATTAACAATTAAATAACAATAGGATAAAAATCTAGAGAAGAGGAACTGATATCTATCTTAAAAATAAATTACAAAATTAAAGACAATAAAAATTCATATAAATTTTATAAATTACCTAAAAATTAGATATATTTTAATAAATTAAAATAAAAATACGAAGATGGATATTATGATAGATAAAATAAAATAAATATGTATATATTATTTATGTATTTATACTTAATTTTAAAAAATTAAATATTATTTATAGTCTCCTATATACCTAATAATGCTATAATTCTTTATTAAGATTTATAAAGAATGCTAGAATTCTTTATTAAGATTGGAACATGATGAGAAAATGCTATAGTATAATTCATAGTACTTCGTGTGGAACTGCATTTGACTATGTAGCTAATGTGGCAGAAAAAAAATGTTCTTGAATACTTTAAGGAAGATTAATAGTTAAAATCATAAATTGATAGTTTAAATTGTTAATTCCTTGCATAATTTAGAAAAATTACTTGTCAATCTTTGTGAATTGTTTTTTGACTTCTATTTTCCTTAAAAGGTTCAATTATTTTCTTAAACCCTCACCGGGAGATTATTATTTGGTCCTGTTTAATTACAAATCAAACCTTTACAAATACATAACTTATCCCATTACTAGAACAGTATATACATAATAATTAGACAAAGAAGAACCAATGCAATTAATTAATATTTATTTTGTTTTTGAAACAAACTTAACATAGAATCACAAGGAGTTTGACGAGTAGTTATAGTATGGGTCTATGTGAGTTGTATATGAAATGGAAAATGAATTTTCATACTAATGACAATTAACTTTTAGAAAATATTAAAAAAGTTAACTTTTTTATATTTATAAGAAAAGAAAATTTTTAAGCTAAAATAATAGGACAATGTTATTTTGACTGTTCTTTTTGTTATTATTATTTAATATTACTTCTCATAATTATTTACTTACTTTTAAAAAAGAATATAAAATATAAAAATTAATTTTTATTAAAATTATTTTATTTTTATACAAAATGTTAAATGATCGTTAAACATTATCAAACAATTTTTTCAAAATAATAAATATAAAATGTGTGTAATTTAGTATGAAAAGAATAGTTGTATATGGAATATAGATAGACACTGATGAAGAGAATTTACAGAAGGAATTTGGATGTTTTGTGTCGGTTTGGTGTTTGATATTTCAAGGATCGTGATGAAAAAGAAGTGCACCTGAAACAATATAAAATTGTCCCTTTGATATACATAAACAAAATATAAGAAAGAAAACGAAAAATATTGTCGGTCCACGTCGCTACAATTGATCCTCTACAATTTCAAGAAAAAGAAACTAAATTCAAAAGAGAAAAAGAAACTTAATTATTACAATATTTATAATCATGTTATACAAATATAATTTTTTTAAAAAAATTTAATTAATTTCAAATCCTTAATATTATTAAATTTTATTTTTTTTATTTTATGAATTGAAAGGTAATTAACTAAAATTTTAATGGCTTTTTACTAAACTGAACAAATAGTTTATTTGCTGACAATGAGTTTATCACAAACTTAACTATAGCTGTCTAATTAATTGATGTAATTAAATATATCTGATGAATTGATAGCTGTGAATGCCATAGTATTGCTACCAGTGATTAATTACTACATATACTTAGAAGAGTAAAATGTGCGCGTTACACTATAAATACATGGTAATTAAACTCATTGGCTTCGATGAAAAAGAAAAAAAGAAGAAATTTAATTGAAAAGGTGATTCGGACTTGGATTTTGGTGGTAATTAGCAGTGGAGAAAGTTTAATAATTCTATATTAAATTCTAATTATTCATCTATTTCTAAAATCTATTTATTCAAAAATTTTATAGTTCTTAAGACATGTATGTAATGTATATATTGACGTGGAAGGTTTTATTGTGTATTAGTAATATTATTAGTTTATGAGTAATGTTAATTAGTGTCCTAATTTTTTTTAAAGACAAAAATGTCTTGTTGTCTTTCATTTCTATAATCATTTTTAAAACATAAAACAAACACTTTAGAATAAAGTCTCTATCAAAAAATAAACAAAAATATTTCTTTAACGCTTAGTCCGGACTCTAAATGAAAAATTGAAATGTGAAAGTTTAAAACTTTTGAAATATTTCTTTAACGCTTAGTCCGATCTCTAAATGAAAATTTGAAATGTGAAAGTTTAAAACTTTTGAAAGGTACAATTTTTAAGTTTTGCATTAAGAAAAAAGTTTTTTTGAAATTTGTAGCATTTTCTAAAATCTTATCTGGTAGAAATATTACACCTTTTTCATATAAAACCTTCTTCTTTCTTCTGTTTTTTTGTCAGTTCTTCAAATTAATTTTTCTTAATTATTCTAGATATGCGTAGATGATAAATAGGATGACATGATTATCGATGTCATGTCATAATTAACTATGAAATAATAAATATTGAATTAATAAATATAAATATTTATAATTAACTGTAACATTAAATAAATTTTAACATCAATAATCATATAATCATTTTTATCATTTAATACACTTTGAAGGAATGGTAGAAATCAATATAAAGAAAAAGAATTTTTTTTCATAAAAAAGTGCAATCTTTCAATATTTGAAAAATGTTATGAATTTTAAAGGGATTTTTTTTACACCTTTTTATACATTTAAGATCTTCACCTTTTAAGCTTTCATCGAAAAACTGTCTTCAATTATAAAAAGTTATTTTTCTCTTTTTTTAGTAGAAATTTTAAAAATTTTAAAATATTTATTTTATGTTTCAAAAACAATTATAAAACTAAAAGACAACAAGATATTTTTGTCTTTAAAAAATTGTTATATAAATTTATATTATTTTAATTACTAAAATTAATTATTTTATATTTCAACATAATAGTAAAATGAAATTAAAGATTATTAAATTATATCTTATAAAACAGTAAAATTATTTATTTTAAATTTTAACATAAATATATAAACTTAATAATCATTAATTATACTTTAAATGATCTTAAAAACACTTAGCATTTTAAAAAAGAAACTCATCATACTTTAGTCGTCTGATTTATTAATGTAATTAAATAGATCTGTTGCTTGCCCGTGATTAATTAATACACGTACTTCGAAAAGTTAACGTTACACTATTAATACATTGTAAAGAAAAAGAAGAAATTTATTAGAAAAGGTGATTCGGATGCATTTGATTATTATGAGCACACTAACCAGATGAGGATGAAGTTGTAACCTTGCATGTCAGCCACGTGGAAGATCAAACATTCATACCTGTTACTACTTTAGGCACCGATTTCTGCACTTCCACCTCTTCATAACACTCTTTCTCTCTCCCACACTCAAAAAAATCACCATGGAATCCCTCAAACTTTCCCTCTTTCTTCTTCCTCTCCTCTTTGCTTTCATAGCCTTTTCTAATTCAGTGCTGTCTGATGGTAAGTACCTTCTCTCCTAATCTCTCTCTCGATTTCGTTAGTTTCACGTATTACATCTCACGTCTCACACTTTATTACGATGTTTTCTTTGATTAGATAAAGAGGAAAGTGTGTTTAAGGGAATCAACAGCTACAGACAGAGTAAGAAGCTGGCACCCCTGGTGGAGGTTTCTAAGGCGGAATGTTTGGCCGGAAAAGTTGCAGAAGAAATAGAGAAAACGCCATGCGAGAATGTGAATCAATTCTACCCTTCAACTGTTTCTGGTGGTAGCAACATTCCCAACCTGAGGAAACACATTGAAAAATGTGACATTAACATCACCACCACCACCGATGGGGTGATTCTCCCAGTTTGTGTCCCCAAATTGGAACCCACCATTGTGCTCTCCAATTACACTCATTCAGATCGCTGTGCACAGTTTCTGAACAATTCCAAATACTCAGGTGCAGGCCTTGGTTCTGAGGATGATTGGATGGTCCTTGTTCTCACCACCAACACTGCCACCGGCACTTTCTCTGCTTCTTCTGCTACTTCTCTTCTTCATTCTAATGTTGCTTCTGTGGGGCTTTTTCTCTTTGCTTTGCTGCTTCTGCTCACCAACTTCTTCCATTGAGCACTCTGGTCTTTCTTTTTAAGCTTCATTTTGTGGGATATGGACCCTTTAATATCGCTTCTGTTGTGTAATGTACTGTGGAATGTGAGATGTGAAGTGAACCTAATTAATTATGAGTTAATTTGTGTTGTTGTTATTACTTTCTCAAAAGCTATATTGTCCAAGTTTTCCATCAACCATTACTGCTACCCAAAACGTTACCACATCCAGCTTGCGTTTTTGTGCTTTTTTCTATATTTGATGGTTTTGGGGGCTTTCGGTTGAGCGCATTATCGTGCTTCTTTAAGCATAGATCAAGTTAATTAAAATCGAGATTAAAATTATAATTCTATTACAAAGGATTCATATAAACTGAAGTGTTAAAATTATAACACGGATTACAGGAAATAGATTTCACCTCTTACA
>Ga0214542_1000561_pt1 | contig 68319 bp, 30 predicted proteins | sample CNSS1metaG_FD_160096 | JGI IMG/M metagenome (GOLD analysis project Ga0214542, IMG submission 160096) | Root nodule microbial communities from cowpea collected in UCLA plant growth center, Los Angeles, California, USA - CNSS1 | ecosystem: Host-associated > Plants > Roots > Nodule | place: USA...
GCCTATCGGCCCATCGGCCCATCGGCATTGAAAAGCTATTTTTAGCTAAGTTATTGTAAAGCCCTGTAGGGGCGTTTGTTTTGACAGCGCGTGTCACTTATACCCTATCGGGGTTCCATTTGACCGCTTGGGTCGATGTTGTTCGAACGGGGCTTTCAATAAAGCTCACCGCTTGATCGAACAAGCTTGGTTCGAGTCCCTTAGGGAGCCTTGGTCGGCCTATCGGCCCATCGGCCCATCGGCATTGAAAAGCTATTTTTAGCTAAGTTATTGTAAAGCCCTATAGGGGCGTTTGTTTTGACAGCGCATGTCACTTATACCCTATTGGGGTTCCATTTGACCGCTTGGGTCGGTGCTGTTCGAATGGGGCTTTCGAGAAAGCTCGCCCTTTGATCGAACAGGCTTGGTTCGGGTCCCGTAGGGAGCCCCGGTCGGCCTATTGGCCTATCTTCCATCCTCTGCTGCAAAGCGCTAATCATCGCCCTGGTGTCAACTTGATCATTGGCCTTTCCTCCTCCTTCTAGCGCCAGGCTTAGTTCGGGTCCCGTAGGGAGCCCCGGTCGGCCTATCGGCCTATCTTCCATCCTCTACTGCAAAGCGCTGATCATCGCCCTGGTGTCAACTTGATCGTCGGCCTTTCCTCCTCCTTCTGGCGCCAGGCTTAGTTCGGGTCCCATAGGGAGTCCCGGTCGGCCTATCGGCCCATCTTCCATCCTCTGCTGCAAAACACTGATCATTGCCCTGGTGTCAACTTGATCGTCGGTCATCCTCCTCCGTCAGCGTTACTGGTCCTGTTACTTGTGGTCACCATAAGGGTATAAGGTCTATCGGCCTATCGGCCCATGACTGCTCGGCCCCACGGTGGGCGCCAAAATGTTTCGGGTGTGGCGACCAAACACCTACAATCAACACTCAAATTACCTTTTTTCTCCTCTTGTCTGACGTCCTCCTTAGCGAGCTTATACAGTTCTTTCTCTTGTTGCTCGGTCGTCCAGTCAAGATCTTCTCGGATTTGCCCACAGTTAACATCTAGGTCCTGCATTTCGCTCCGTAGCTCGGCTCTCCTCCCGTTTGCTTGGTCGGGCGATCGGGGTACCTGTCTAAAAGGCTCTGATGCTTAAGTCAGTTTAAGACCGATCAGTAGATAGCAGTAAATGCTGTAATAAAATGCGAGTTGAAGGTCCTTAACAACTTACCTTGGGCTTCTATTTATAGTTTTTGGTTTGGGCCTGTGATTAGGGTTTCTTAATCATGGCCCAATTACGTTTTAAACCTAATTATTGATCTAGGTTTTGGTGTGGCCGCCCGACCGATGGGTCGTGCATCCTGTCGGTTGTCTTCATAAAAGAGGATCCGCCTGCCGATGGTCCTTGGTCCGCCTGACCGATAGTAGGCCATACTGTACAGTAACTCATAGCATTTGAAATATGTAATAAATTCTCATTTAGTTTTTTTTTATCACATAATATTTTAATATATGTTATTTAAAATTGAAATTTGATTAAAATAAAATATTTCTTTTATAGATTACACTGGACATTCACAAACTCATCTCATTTATCATCTGACTGTGACTTTAATTCTATATATTTCACTATATTCTATATATTCATTGCATAACTTATAACCAAAGGAAAATCCATCTATCATTGAATTATCAAGTCAAGTATGAATCTTTATTGGTGTAAATTATATATATTTTTATTTAAAATATTACTTATTTAATAATGATAATATAACTTTAATTTGAAAATATGGATTGATGAAATTATATTAGTTATACTTTGTATAATATATACTGTATCTATTAGTTATTCATTAATTTTAAAATTATTCATTATTCTAGTAAAATAACAACCTTAATTTTTACATATATTTTAAGCACGGTGCTAAAGATTTCACTTAATAGGTGAATTTTACAAAATTAAATTAAGTTTAACTTTTATTCTATGAATTCTCAATATAGAAGTCCATCTCCATTCATCCATGTGCTCCAGATATAAGAATTTCCTCTACCCACCATAGTACTGATCCAGCATTATTCAAAATTTCAATTCAATAGTAAAAAAACAATTAACTATTTTTATTGAATTATTAATTTAAAAATAAATTTATTATGTTTTTTATTTTATAAAATAGGTACCTTTTGATTTTCATTTCTAAAAAAATTATTTAGATTAAAAAAATTATTTTTTATCCATAGTAATTGTTAAATGTTGAAGAAAAAGATTAATTACCACTCCAATTCAATACCTCTTGTAATCTAATACTACTGTATATAACACGTTAAAAAACTTCAATCCTTTATTATAAATACTGTTTATCTATCTTGAAAGTAACAATAAAAATTTTAAAAATAAATTTAAATATTGAAAATAAAAAAAAAAAAATCCTACCCAAACTAAAACCAAAATTTATACTTTTGTTAGACTAATTTTGTTATTTTGTGGATACGATAAAAAAAAAAAAGGAAAAGTGGGCTAATGATCCAAACAAAAGCAATCAGCAGAACCATGGGCTAAAGGTACCTATTTTATATATGTTAAAAGTCCTTAATACAAGTTGTACCTCTGTACAATTTATATATTACGTAATTTTATTTAACTAAAAAATTATAGAAACTAAAAGTTAACATATTGACTAAGTTTAGTTCACAATTAAAAACTATTAATTTTAATTATCCTTTCTAGTTTCAAACATCAAAATAAAGTTCTTTTTAACTAAAACTCGTATGTATATCTCAACTAAAACACATAAAAACAAGTGCAAAACATAGTTAATGGATATAATTGGATTACTTATAAATAATCAATTTTATGCATTCTATACGATTATCTTGCTTTTGATTTGATATACATACCTAATTGATATTTATTTTATCTCCTAGATTTATGTTAATTTAAGAGAATAACATCTCTCTTTTATCTTCTAGATTTTTGGTACCAACGACTCTTAGATATAACACATTAAATGCTTTTTAGATTATAGTTTATCAACTCTCAACTACTTAAACACGTAACTTAACAATATTTTAAATTTCAAGTGCTATAATTAATAATACTGGAAATCAAATTAAAATACATGAATAATGTGTTTTTGAAAACCTTACTAAATTATAGATTAAAAGATTACTAATTTGTTATAAAAATTACTTCAAATAGAAACATTTCTGAAACAGTTAACGGTCTATTTTTTTTCTATATAAATTAAGAGTTTTAAATTTTGTATGAATTAAACAGGTTATAACAATTCATCGACCAATTAGACTAAACTATTTAATGTATAAACGAAATGTAATTGTTATATTACAGTTTGTAATGCATCTATAAATTTCTTATTACCATGATGATCTTGTTTAATGATCTAGAAATTGTCTCGTTATTGTTTTTATTTGGGCGATAAGTACTAAGTTAGCGAGGCTTAAATGAGATAGAAATTCCAAAGTGTTGATCGATATTTGAGGGAGCGAATTGAGAACACAAAGAAGTGAGTGAACCAACTAACAAACACTTCATAGGTGTCTCCGCCTTCTCTTTTCAAAGCAACGATCACAATGGCATCTCTCCCTAACACCCTTTCCTTCTCCTCCTCCCTCTCCACCACCGCCACTCTCCTCCCATGCCGCCGCTTCATCGCATTCCCCCGCCGCCGCTTCTCCGTCCAAGCAAAGATCCGCGAAATATTCATGCCCGCCCTCAGCTCCACCATGACCGAAGGCAAAATTGTCTCCTGGATCAAATCCGAGGGCGACAAACTCTCCAAGGGCGACAGCGTTGTCGTCGTTGAATCCGACAAGGCCGACATGGACGTCGAGACCTTCTACGACGGCATCCTCGCCGCCATCGTCGTTCCTGACGGGGAAACCGCCCCCGTTGGAGCCCCCATTGGCCTTCTCGTTGATTCTCCCGAAGAAGTCGCCGAAGCAAAAGCCAAAGCCGCCAAATCTGCTCCTTCTCCCGCCGCTCCCGCCGCCGCCGCTCCCGCTCCCGCTGCTCCGGAGTCTACGCCGCCACCAACTCCTCCGGCAAAGTCCGTTTCTGATCGGCCAAGGAAGACCGTTGCCACGCCTCAGGCTAAGAAGCTCGCGAAGCAGCACAAGGTGGACATTGCGACGGTCGTTGGATCCGGTCCGTTTGGTCGGATTACTCCTGCGGATGTGGAGGCTGCGGCCGGAATAGCTCCGTCGAAGAGCAATGTGTCTCCGCCGGTGAGTCCTGCTCCGGTGGCGCCTGCTCCTGCACCGAAATCTCCAGCTGGTTCTGCTGCACCGCCTCCCATTCCGGGTTCGAGTGTTGTTCCTTTCACTACGATGCAATCTGCGGTGGCGAAGAACATGGTGGAGAGTCTATCTGTGCCTACGTTCAGGGTTGGGTACCCTGTGACTACTGATGCACTGGATGCTCTTTATGCGAAGGTATGGATATGCTTACGAGGAAGTGTTTGGTTTATGTGAATTATGTTTATTGGAATGAGGAATTTTTAATGGTGTGTTTGTGTTGTGTTCTTTCTGTTTGTTAGGTGAAACCGAAGGGTGTGACTATGACGGCTATTTTGGCTAAGGCTGCTGCAATGGCACTTGTTCAGCACCCTGTTGTCAATGCCACCTGCAAAGACGGTAAGAACTTCGTCTATAACAGTAACGTTAATGTTGCTGTTGCCGTGGCAATTAATGGTGGTTTGATCACTCCCGTTCTCCAGGATGCAGATAAGGTGTGTGGCTTCTCTATCCCAAATCAAAATTACTGTGTTTCTTGTATAATGCTGTGTGCTGTAGCCAGGGAATTTGATCAATCTTTATCGGAGTAGCTGACCTCACCTAGGAAGATAGGGCTGTTGTTATTTGTCTAATTTTATTGGGTACTTGTTTTTGGCTGTGGCAGTTGGACTTGTATCTTTTGTCCCAAAAATGGAAGGAGCTAGTGGATAAAGCTCGTGCAAAGCAATTGCAACCTCATGAGTATAATTCAGGTTTCTTTGTAGTTATTGTCAATGTGGGCAATTTGTTATCATTATGTGGAACTTGAGTATTTTAATTCTGACTCAAATTTGATCGTGCGTGCAACAGGAACTTTCACACTTTCCAATTTGGGTATGTTTGGAGTTGACAGGTTTGATGCCATACTCCCACCAGGCCAGGTTAGTGATGACTTTTGGGACTTTTGAAGTCTTATGCTGTTGCTCATTTTGTGGCACGTTTTTATTTGGGGGTTAAACTTTGCCTTGCTCTTTATTTCCAGGGTGCTATCATGGCTGTTGGAGCATCTAAGCCCACTGTTCTGGCTGATAAAGATGGATTCTTCAGCGTGAAGAATAAAATGCTGGTGAGTTACTTGTTATATCTTCTTTTGTTTGTTTACGCACTTATGCTTAGAACAATGGACATAGTCCAGGGGAACACAAACAATTTTTTAAGGAAGTAGAACCTTTTTTGCAATGCGCCAGAATTATCATGTAGGCAATTGGGCATAAACCTTATACTGTATTTGCATGGCGTTATACTGCATAATGATACTTTTCTGAAAGTTCAGTTGTCGGGCCATAGCCTAAATTTTGGACATCTGCATGGAGCTGTGCTACATGATTACATTTTTGGGTAGAGTTAATAAATGGGTTTAAGATTTGATTTTAGATTACATCTGTGCGGTGTTATGCTTCAAAATACATTTTTCTCCAGATTTAATTCAATGGGTTGTCTAAAATGTTGACCATTTTTATTATTATCTTTAAAAAATTTGCTGGATTACTGTCCTTAAGAGAAAAACCAGAGTCCATCCTCTGAAGTCTCCATTTCTTGAAATTTTGTTTGCTGCTACTTTTACCTTGCGGATTTTTGTCCTTACAAATAAATCATTCTTATCTGGCTTGGAATGTGTAGTTCTTCTCTCTTGAAGAAAGTGTTATCTAAACTTTCCCCCCTGGTCTTGGATCCTTAATTTGCTTAAGTCTTGGCCTCTCATATCAAAAGAATTACTTTTTCAAATTAAAATAATCATCGACATTGTTACCAAGACATCCTTTAACATCCTTTATATATAGAAGGTAAAGGCCTGCAGAAAGCTAGATACAGACAGTACTAGGTGTTGACTTGTGCAACAGTCGCTAAACTGAGTATTTTACTCTCAATAGCCTAATGTTAAAAGTAGATTTAATTAGTAATTTAGTCTCTATATTTAAGCCTTTGATTAAATTGATAAGCGAGCTACTAAACCTGTTACTAAACTAACAGTGATTGTGTACTTACTCTGACACTCTGTTACATTCCTTGACCCATTAAATGACCGGACTTTTTTATCTTTGGTGTCGAAAGAGAGGGACTTCCAACCTCCAATATGAATATCCATCTAGATAGCATGCCTTTAAATATATAACCACAACCACTAGAGCCTTCACTACAGGCTTTCGCCAATTGATGATGGAACAATCATACCCAAGCCCTAGTTTTTATCCTGTTTTGAAATAGCCTTTGTAAAACAGCATGCTATTGCGCAAGGTTTCCACACAATAGGTCAAGTTAAACATCAAATCTTTCAAGGAAATTATCATCTTGTCCTTGCACAGCATTCGTATAAGGGAGAGCTGCCGTGGTCACTTTTTTAATTGTTAAATTTCCCAATTTATACAAAAGTATAATCTATCATCTGAAAGTTGGAGGATTGTTTCATATACTCCGGAGAAGTTTAACATTTTCTTTCAAGCTTAAGTTCTTCCTAGGAATGTGAACTTAGGAAGACAACATTCCGACGATTGTTAACTAGTTTAAAAAAAAAAATTCCTAGGCGTTGTTGCTCCCGAACAATGTGTTATCCTCATATTTTACCTGCATATTGGAAATTACAATATAACTTAAGTACTCAACAACGTTTCCTTTCTGCTCTTTACCCTTAAGATGCATGGTTGCATTACCATATTTAATGTTTTTGTTTTAAGTTTGTAGAGCTGAATTTGAACCATTAAATGCGATTAGAATTGATTTAAACTTCCTTTTTCAGGTGAATGTAACTGCTGATCATCGAATAATATATGGTGCTGACTTGGCTGCGTTCCTCCAGACATTCTCAAAAATCATTGAAAACCCAGAAAGCCTGACATTATAGTCATTATGCACTTCCAACATAAAAGTATGGCCACCACCGGATCACGACTTGACACTTTGGTGAGAAGCTGTTTGGCTCAATGCTGAACATTTTCTGATTTTCCCCCCTCAACTTTCATCATGTTTTATCTTTTAGGAGCTATCCTGAGGACCATTTACTAGATTTTTTGACAGGGAAAGCAACGTTGTAAGGCAATTATGTTGACAATCTATTTGTAAGCAGTAAAGCAGCTTTAAAGGTTCGATTTTTTAATAAAAAGAACATTTTACTTCTTGATTTGGTATTGGATTCTCACTGGTCCATTGGCACTCATCGTATTTCGATTGTTTTCTTCACCTTCAACAAGGGCCATTAACAAAAGAATGTCCCAAATCAGGACATGTGTCATCTCATCGTGAATTTCTTTCCCACCAAGAATACATTTCAGCCAATGCTTTCTTTTCCTGCATGGTAAATTGGTTAGGAAGGATGGGAGTTGTGATGCGCTCTTCCTTTCTCCAACTGATATCATCGTCTCTCTCTTATATCTTTATCCTATTTTGATTACCAAATGTTTTTTATGTGTTTAGCTCAGTTGGTTCAACTCACTTTAGCCAAATCAATCATGTTTCTAAACATGCTGGGTTATTTTTGTATTTTATTGACTCATTACATAACCAACGTGCTAAACTCGTGCGTCTTAAGTAGTGACTTATTTGTCTAACTGAGTAATCTTATCAAATTAATTCGGTTTTAAGAACATCACCTCAATTAGTGAACATGTCTAGACAAGCGTAATAGTAATTGTAAGCTCTTTTTTCATACCTATTTTATATTAAGATTGTTTAGTGTTTTGACTTGATTCTTAAAAATATACCGAACCAAACACTACCTAGTCACGAAGCTTACCTTGTGTAAAAAGTTTCAATTGTTTATATATTTTTTAGTCTAAAAGGAAAGTCACAGTTGATTTAAACAGGGCCAGGCCTAAGATAAAGTGAAAGACCATTTATATATGTAAAGTTTAGCAATAGTTTCCAATACACATTTGCCAAAAGGCAGAAGATTATATGATTTTTATTTGTATATTTCTTTTAAACCACTAATAAAAAAATTGAACTGGTGTAAGTTTAATGAAACTTGCACACCTTAGTTTATGAATGTTTGATTTCATCATTATAAGAAAATTATACAAATTTTAACCCTAGTGTACAGGTTTCGAGTGCGAATTCGATGCCCCTGTCAACAATTTAAAAAATCACAGATGAATAAAATGTACCGAATATCAATTCATCCATCAATAAAACCTGCATATAATTTTCGTCGTAAAATGCTAATTTGATATTTGGTAATAATGCACCAAATGCGTCGCATCCTCATTTCATAATTGTACTTTCACAGGATTCAAACGTAACGGTTTCTGTAGTTCTAAACAAATTATGTATACGTGCATACAGAAACACAAAAACTATAAACCAGCTGAAAATTTCGCATGCATTTTGATTGTAATTTAGTACAAATCTATTTGGTATCTCTAAGGGGCCAAGAGGCGTCGAGTAAAACTAACATAATTACATCTTTTATATATATAGTACAAAAATCGAAGCATGTGTACTTAGGTTGCTGATATATACAACAACACGACATTGCCTTCTAACAAATAGAAAGGGCATTCAACTTAGTAGATTTTCTCTTTTTCTTTTTATAAACTCACCAGTCCAACGTAATATTTCGAGAAAGGTACAGACTATCAATGTATTCTATAATAGGATGTGAGGCAGCAATATACCTTTTCATCTTCTTCTCGGCTGATTGCTCTGCAAAAAGAATTTATGATATTCTGTAAGAAGGACTGGTGCAAGAAAAATCTATCTAAATGGTAATGGGATAAAGTTTGTTTAAAAAACCCTTTGCTCATATCAGAATTTATGCAAATTTTTTTTTTTATAAATTTGAAAATAATTAAATAGAATATGCTAAGAAGGTAAGTTGTTTAACCCCAAAATGAAAGCCAACAATAATGAAATTATACAGCGAATAGAAATATGTTGTGTATAAGTTCAAATAGGAAATTCAAAAGATGACTAACATGTTAGGATTAACGACAAATTCAACAGTAAGTGGTAACTTTTAAACTATAACAGCCAACACACATATGGTTGTAGTTTTTCAATGGATTCACTTGAGTAGAAATAGATTAGCTCACTCCATGAGCTTTTAAGGTCTTATATGTCATGTCGGACCAATGCTTTCTAAAAATTTAGTTGGACATTAAGTAACAGTGATTTTAATTCTCGTAGTTTTTCATTGCTTTTACATTTTTTTACTCTATCATTAGCCTATTTAGAAATAGGCCAAACATAGCTATTCTAAAATAACTATTATAAAATAAAATTCTAACATCACAAGACAGTTTCTGAAAATGTCAAACCATACTTGAAAAAAAAAGCTATTACAACTTGAGTTTTTTAAATAAATCTATATCTATCCAAACAAAACTATATTCAACCCAATCTGTTACAACACCAATATATCTATTTAAACACATCATATATTTCATTGCATATACTTAATAAGCACATCACCGAACATAATAAAACAATGCAAATTACCTGTTTCATTGAGCTTCATCAAAAGTTGTTCTCTCGTTGGAAGTGTATACATCCCAGCGTACACAGCTGTTCGTACCGCCCATGTGTGAAATGGTGCACAAACCTGCCCATAAGCTGTTGAAGCCACCTCTTTTAGAGAAGAATCTCTGAAAATGCCAAAATACAAAACAGATATCACAACTATCCACAAGGCACTTAAATTAAGAAAGCAAAATGATAGAATTTATGATGTGGTGCTTCAACGCAGGCGAAACTAACAGACAGGAAAATGGTACTCTTTTCTTTTCTAAAAAAAGTTTCTTCTGACACCATTTCACAATGGTTAACAGAAGTTATTTTTTATATTTCTAAAGAAAAAGTGAAAGGTAATAAGGACTAGTGTGAAAACCATTTCCTTCCTTTCCTAATAATTCACACGGAAAATTCAGCATTGTATTTATGTTGTTGTACACAAAAAAGGTTTCTTACTCAGTGGATAAAAGTTGTTCGAATATAGCTCTGACGAGATCAAGACCCTGCCGAACTCTACGCAGATTACGGGAATAGCTTCCAGATTGTTTCACTGTGTCACTGGCAACATCAACTTCAAGAATATCCTTTAGAGTGGGACATGTCTTTGATGCTTCCAGTAGTCCTTCTAGCTGTTCATTTCAACATCGTATGTTCATAAAGTTAGGAACAATGTCAGACATTCAAATTGAGCCAGAAAACAGGATGAAGTGAAAATTTTAGGAGGTAAAGCAAAGATGATGCACTGAATATAGAGAGAAACTAGTTGGATGAAAATTAACTCTGAAGAAACCAAATGGTGTACACAACCAGCGTGGTTAATTGCAAAATGTAGGAGCTACTAAACGAAAGTTATGTGTTAATTGCAATATTTAACACCACAATATCCGAGTTTATAAGTGCATGATTTTTTCAAACAATCCAAATTCAATATGATCTAAAAAATTGAAAGGAAAAACAAAGATAACATGATTTTGACCACAAGGAGTAACTCGAGGAAAATAGAGATTAAAATACACTAAATTCTGCAATCATAACTTTTAATCGCCTGAGCGCAAGAATCACCGTTTTCAGTTTTCTTTTTATCATTTTTCACATGCACCATTTATCTTCTTCCAACCATTGTATCTGGAATTCAATTATTTAAGTGAAGCATTTTAAACAAAATAAAACTACAAGATTTTTTTTTCTTTATTTTCCTAAAATATCCTCCTTCCAAATAAATTTTGTCAGAGACACAATTCAACACTACATATTCTCCAGAAAACAAAAACAAAATAAGTACCATGATTGATCGCGTCATGAAAACCCAACTCTCCTCAGTAGATCAACAGTCACAGTTATTAATTAGAGAAATGCAAATCATGCTGTGATTATCTTCAAAATTAAAAAAAAAAAAAAGGATACTGTATGAAATTCATACGAAGAGTCGGTTGGAGTAATTTGTTAAAAAAAAAAGGACTCAAAATAGAAATAACTACACATGTCTTCTTCATCGAATGAGGACCACAACGGTCAATCTCGTGTGGTAGTTTTGAAGTTTGAAGAGAAGAAAGTGTGATTTACGATTGAAGTAAGAAAAGAAGATAAACCTTGGCGACGTATTCCAATTCAGCGAATTTGAAAGCGAGGCCGAGACAACGGAAGAGAACGGAGACGAGAGAGGCGGCCTCGCAGAAAGTGTCGAGGCGAATGTGTTTGCCGTCGTTATTCTCCTTCATCCACTTCGACAGCTCCTCAAACGCCTCTGCTATGGCCGACAGAGGTTGATCTATAACCTCGCCCTCATCCATCTCGGGCATCCTATTCTTCCTTCGATAGCTGGATCGCTTATCGATTCCTTTGATCTCAATGTGTTTGCGAACGTCTCAAACGTCAAAAAGGAATTGGAACTGGAATTCGCAATGGTAAAAAGCAAAGCGCGTGTTTAGACGCTGAGGGAACATTCGCTACAAATGCGCTCTGCCACAACATTCCTTGCAATTCATTTCCCTCAAACTCCTGAAAGACAAATGTCCACCCCTGCTAACTTCCTGCTCCCTTCGTATTCAACATTCGCGCGCCATCGCCTCCTTATTTTTCCTCTTTCTATTGGGCCCTGGCCCAACCTATTCTCTTTTTAGGATCATTTTGTAACACCCCATAATTACTTGTAAAGAAAGTTTCTTAAATTAGTTTGAAATTTACGAACTATGATAACATACGAAAGATATGTTTTTCAAAATAAAACATGTCCCAAATCCTTTATGCAGTTACTTGATCATTTTATGAACATTCAATTTTATCTGCTCTTATATTAAATAGATTCATAACAGTTATCATATAACAAAATAACAAACAATAGTCAGCTAATGTAAAATAATCTATGGTGTACATATTCAGTTATATTTTATATTATGTAAGCAACCATTCTTATCTCGAAAAAAAACATCCAAGTTTCATAATTACACATATTCGTGAGATCAATGGAGGTCTAAGAAAATAATATCCATGTATTATTTTCTTACATGTATAGAGGTGTAATAAACTAGATCATCAATTCTCATCTTACGTCATGATGGTAAAGGACTAAGGAATAACGATGCACTCAGGATTAGAGCTGTCCAAACGAATAACCTGATTCGACCTGGCTCAACTCACCATGGATTGATAATTTAGTGAGTCAACCCAATCCAGCTCACCTTTTAACGAGCCAAAAATATTGAAATCCAACTCGATCCACTACGGATTGACAGGTTAAACGGGTTGGCTTACGGGTTCATTTAATTAAAAAATAATAATTTTTATTTATTTTTCAGTCAAAACGAAATTATAATTCTAATTAAAATCTAAATAAACTTTAATACAATCCAAATATAAACCAAAATAAAAAAAAATACAAATTATTTATGTGTTGACTAAAAAATGCAATCTAAAGTCCAACTTAATAAAAAACACTAGTGTGACCCTTTTATCTGCGGGTTGGCTCACCAACTCCGGCTCATCACGGGTTCAACCCGGATGAGCTAGGTTTTAAATGAGCCGAATCAAAAATCAACCCGTATATAAATTTGTAAAAAAATTTCAACTCAACCCGAATTCATGATGAACCAGATTGGCTTGCAGGTTCCAACCCATTTTGACAGCTCTATTCAAGATGATAAAAGTCAATTCAAATCATCACTAATACTTAACATTCTGTTTATTTATTTCTTATTTTCTTTTTTTCGTGATAATTTGTGAGATGGATAAGAATGGGTAACAAATGAATGAGGGAGATGGACTGATCAGAATACTAATGATTTGTCAGGCAGAGGTAGACGTGGACTCATAAAAATAGCATCGCAGGGAAAATTGGTGACATATACGAGTCTATAGGGGCGGTGGTGATTCAACGGATAACAATCACTAGTTAGTAGTTCCAACAGCTTGTTAAAACCGAGTGTCAGATCAAAATCTATTGTGCCTCTATTTTTGTAAACCAATCCTGACAACAATAGCCACTATACTTCCAGAAACCAAAAACTCAAATTAATTATTGCAACCAGTAGCTTTATATTGAAGTCTACATGGCAGCGAGTACACTTAACGAGGCACATAATTTATAAGTTAAATCATGTTTACATTAACTATACAGAGTTATCCCAGTTCGTTTTTTTTTTGTCACCCCATACAAAATTACCTAAGTTTCATAACCGTTAACGGAAAAATTCAGTACAATAAGAAACATTTAGAATATGGTTGATTTGATTTTGAATAAATTCTTAACATTTTAGCTAATTCCGACATCTATTCATATTAATTTTTACGATAAATACTCAAGATGATAACTACTTTTAAATTATTTCCATGTATTCAAAAGAGGACTAATTTGGCATTCATCAACTACTGGCATATAAAACATGCAGAATCTCAAACGTTAGAACTAGAAGGGATGCACAAAAACCCAATAAGTTGGGGGCAAACAACTATGTATATGAATACTAATAAAATCTCGAGGGACAGGGAGGAAATGATAAATACAAGGGCAATAATAAAGGAGAGGCTAAAACTTATCCACTTGAGATTGTCATTATCAAACATCAACTCATTAAACATCGAGTGTAACAAAGACCCATCGAGAGAAGAAGTTGAAAAGAAATAATTTGGCAAATTGGAAAGTAGATCTATTGGTGTTCATCGAATTCGTGCATGTGATCTATAAGGTAGTTCGCAGCCAATTCCTCATTTTTGTTACACGCGAAGTAAACCTCCAATACGATCGCACGATCAAAACCCATTGCTTCAAGCTGAAAACAAAAACCACAACTCAGATTTTTATAAATTTCAGACGTATCAGCATATATACATCACATCCTAAAAAGAAGTCAAACTTACACGCTCAATAGCTTGGCGCTCCTCAGGAGTGACGGTCACTGCTTGAGGCATGCCACCAGCCATCTGCCCCAATATATTCCTGAAGCACATTAAATGAAAAATATAATTCAGTGAACATGCAAAAGATATTCAGAAAAGATACTTCCCCTCCTATCTATACACACTCAAAATTACAAAAGAACATCAGATGATCCCTTACCCTTCGCCACCTTCCACAGGTTCATTTATCAGGCGAAGGAAATCAGCTTGATGATCTCGAATCAACCTCATAAGATGAGGATTTTGTTTGCCGAGCTCCTGTAGCATAGGCTGCAGCAAGAACAAGAATCGGGGAACTATCAAGAAGACAACATATGATACAGTGATACACTACTGAGCAAAGAAGAAAACCTGCAATATTTGTGGATTAGCCTGCACCATAGCCCGCAAGGCTTGGAACTGAAATGCGAATGAACATAATTGAAATATCTATTTAAAACATATCTATGAAGCAAGAAATTCTGGGGTAAATGAAGAGAAAGATAATAATACTTGTTGACTGTTGCGTAGAAAATCCAATGAGCCAGCACCAGCAGCACCAGAACCACCCACATTAGGAAGGCCCTGTTACACAAAGTTCAGTATACAACAACCAAAAGCTTTCATTCTCTCTTCAGTAATAAAAAATGTAATAGCTACCTGCGGAAAAAGGTCTAAAGGATTAGCATTAGGCCCAGTTGAGGTAACCGGAGCAGGTTGTGCTGTTTGTGGAGCAGCAGCTGCAGGAGGATTTGCGGGTTGTGCACCTGCAGGAGCTCTGGCTACAAGTGGAGCTTCAGCTTGCTCAGGGATACCCTAATGTTGATGAATGATATTTGGATTTAAAAAAGGAAAGATGGCAAGAAAATATCACAAAATAAAAGAGTCCACCTTCCACCCAAATAACTACGATACTATATTAAGCTAACTAAATGCGACTGAAATACTTGTAGGACAAATTCATCAAGCACAGTATTTAACGTCTAAAATTCACATACCGAATACAAATATTCAACAGCTCTCTCAGGGTTGTTATAGGCAGCTCGAAGAGCACGGACAACAGTATCCCTGTCCCAGCTCCCTCCACCCATGTCAATAATTTGCTGAATAGTTCCCTCCAAATGACTTCCAGCAACGAGATTGGATGCCGCCTGCCCATAGATATCAGACCCCTCCCTGATTAAAAAGACATTTTTAGCAACAAAATTTAAAAGAAGAATCAAGCAAGTTGAAGAGTTCTGTCTTTCCAGATACAAAAATAACAGCAACTATAAACTCTACATTCTACACAGGGCAGGAAGCATAACACATACACAGGAGTTCCTGAAGAAATAGAAGCAGGAGCTGGAACTGAAGGTGTAGATACAGGTGCAGGTGCAGGTGCAGTAACAGTTTCCGGCCTGTCGAATTGAAATGAAGCCTTTATATAGCACATAATACACATTAAAATAGTTTAAATTGACATTTATCTAAACAAATAAAAAATATCCTAGAAAGATTAGCAACTCACGGTGCCTCAGTTGCAGCTGGAGCTTGAAGAGCTGTTGACACTGGCGCTGTTGAAGTAGGAGGTGCACTAGTCTGTGGTGTCTGGAATGAATACATAATTTTTAGAGAATGTTTAGATAACGCATAAGAGACATTATGCTTGTCTTATCATATCCCATAACAGGGTAAAGTCTACATGATAGAAATATTGCAAAAGTTTATAACATTTAAAAAGTGTTTTCACCTTGGTCGATGGTGCAGTTGTAGTAGATCCTTCACCAGAAGTGCTCTTACTCTAGCATATTTTAAACATATAATTCTAATTTAGTTCAACATAAATTTGAAACAGAATATGCAACATATTATCATTTTAAAAATAAATAAATAAATGAACCAAAGAAACTACCTTTGATAGCATAATTACAATGAAACTACTTTCAGCTACGTTATTATCCTCCAAGGTAGTAGCATCCTTCAGAACTTTCCCTTGGTGAATTAGCATTTGCTGGGCAGCAGGATAAACATCTGCACCCTGAACAGTTTCAATACTTTTCTTCACTTCAGAAACCTGAAAAGAATATTCACGGTTGAAAATAATGTGACAAATCAGTTATTGATGTTAAACAAACCAGAAGAAAGTAGAAGTGAATCACAAAGCCCTTAAAAGATGAAGCGTTGACAAATTTGATTATATAGAACTCCACATTTAGGTCACATCAAGCATTTAGAAAAATTGGATTGTTAGAAACGTGCAACCCCGAAAACACTAAAAAGCGCTCATTATTCACATATCAACTGCAGTCCTAGTTACCAAGATAACATCCATTCTGAGAATAAGGTAATAAGTCAGTTTTTGGAGCAAGTGTTAGCGGTAACAGTAAGATAAGCCGGGCATTTAAATTTCCATAGATATGAGTAGCAATTAGAATTTAGAACCAGTACTTATCAAAAAAAAAAATATAATACAAACTGGTTTGATATTCCTAAGAAGTAATACTCCAGATATTGTCAATGCGGAACTTATTCACTATCACATGCCCCAAGAATCCCAAACATAGAAAACAGATTTCCCACTAATAATAGAATCATCAATAACAAGTTTGCCACCAATTCACACGAGCAATGATCCGGAAGACAAAAAAGTTATTAAAAATATGGTTATCTAGCTAGAGAATGTTGTTATGACGAGAATAATAGACTTCATTCGTTCCCCAGCATATTCCATATACCAAATCAATAGTCACTCCAAAAAAGCAGGAATTAACTTTCAAGTAACAAATTAAATCCAAATTGCCATCAAAATTAAATTAGAATTCAAATAAGTGAAACCCTAATTAACACTCAATCTCAGGTTCTAGAGGGAGGGGAAACCTTTGAAAGAATTCAAGAACAGGACGCAATTAGCGACCGAAATAGAAAAAGGAAAATCGCAAAGAATCCAAATCGATAAAGTTTGGAGTAACAAACCGTATTCTGAGGCTGCACTTCGATTTCGAAGTGAGTGCCTTTGAGAGTCTTCACGAAAACCTTCATCTTCGTCACCTATCGCAGTAAGGCGTCACAAACAGCGTCGGAAGTCACGCCGGTACGGTAAAGTTCCGCCGATCCGAATACACCAATTACAACGTTGTAGAGAAGAAAGGAACAAGAGAGAGTGAGCCAAAGGCGCAACAAATGTGAATAAAAACCTCTTTTACTGAAATAAATAAATAAATAAATAAATAATTGGAAATATGATATGATATACCCGAAAATATGCTAGTTTATGTTAGTGGTTGGGTGAGGAGTATCACACGCTTTTTAGAGCGTGATTAGACGCGCAGCTTCGGTGAGTTGAGGTGGTGACGTGGACGATGCTGAAGAATTGGCGTTAACGTGGAAGAAGAATGGGTGGGAATTGAGATGAGAGAATTAGCTAGATTTTTGTGTGAGAAGACCATTGTGCCTCATTGTAAACCTTTTATAAATCTTTGGATGATGTATTTGTTTTTAAGATAAATATCATTATTCTTTTTATCTTTATTTTTTTTATCTTTATTAAGATTAATATCATAGATTCTGTTATTGATCTGTATAACGATTTTTTATATATATTATTTAAGATAAAGATTAATATTATTACTGTTTTTTTTTTCAACATTATATTTAATTTATTGTTATTGTTATATTAAATTATCTACTATTTCCTATAAATAATAAATCACTATTTATTAATTTTTCTTATATTACTTATATCACATGGTTAAATAAATAAAAGTATATATGATATATGGTTTATATACCCAAAAATATGCTATGGTTTATATATCCGGAAATATGGTAGTTTTTACTCTGGCAGTAGTTGAGTGAAGACCATGACGCGCTCTGTCTTTGGGGATGATTTTATGGGCCTTGATGGGCTTTAGGTAACGACCATGGTTAAATAATTCGTCAACTATATCTTAATGTGCATTCTCAACAATCAAAGGGATTTTGTAAGATTTTAGATAAAAGATAAGAAAGTAACTTTAAGGAGATTTTGTATATATAGAATATTTTCAATAAAAAATTATTAAAATGAATTTTTATTATTAAGAACATAATTTTAATTAAATTATTGTAAATATATGTTCATTAAAATTGAAAAAAAAATTATAAGACATGAATTTAAATAATATTTCTTTAATAAATAACCTTATTTTAACAAATTCTCATTAAATTTGCTCTTATATAACTTATATATTCCACTAAGAACGAAAGAGGTGAAATGTTTTTCAAAAATATATTATGTAACAAACCTTTCTTCTTCGGTTTTTTAATGAATATATAATTTGATCATATTTTAACATTTATTAAAAATATGTCAATTATGAAAAATATCGTTGACCATTTCATAACTTTGTGTTAGTTTCTTAAAAAAATTATAATACAAGTTACTTCTATATTAAATATTAAAATATATGTCTTAAATTTGTGAAATAATTTATAGTGTCTTCCATATCAGGAAAATTATTGTATCTGAGTATTATACAAATAAAACTATCACAAAATGCAAAAAATTTACCATAAGAAAAAAAAAAGTATACAATCTCAAATAAAACCATCACATAATGGTTTCTTAACAACTATACAAACGAGCTGTTAATAACTTGATATTAAGCTTATAAATTTTTAATTTTACTCATTTAAATAATTGAATCCAATCTCAAAATTGTATCTATTTCCGGAATTATTTAGTTAAGGTTTCCAACATTTAAAAAGTCAAATTCAAATAATTCATACATCTTGTTTGTTTTGTAGGTAACTTGCTTTTTGGGCTGAAATAGAAAAACTGTCGTGGGCAGGGCTTACACTTTTCGAGCCCATACCAATGAAAGACACCAGTTTTTTTTTTTTTTCAACTCGAAATTTTAGCTCTATAATTTATAAGCACAATCAAATGAATTAAAATTGAAAATCAATTAAAACATTACATCAACTATTTCAATTTTCAATTAAGTATCCTTAAAAAAATGATCGCAATATTCAAACTAGGTATCATCATTCGGACGAGAAACGAAACAAACTAACGACCTTGGCTCTACATCAATAATCTTTCCTCAAAGGTACAAAAAAAGGCCTTCCTAATTTTAAATTTATTGTAACTATTAATATAGCTTCTACTCCATATATTAATAAAAGGATATATGTATTCTGTGCTATTATTTTTAATGAAAATAGAACTTGTTCTTGCCAATAAATATAAACCGATGCGGTCGATACTCGGCCCGTATCTAACGGGCCAGACTTGGGCCGAAGTTGCAAAACTCCTTCGCTATCGAATTTTTCTTCCTCTTTGCTCTTAGTTGTAATATTTTTTCTTCACAGAAATTAAAAATATACCCACGGAAGTATTTAACTTTTTTTTAAGTATATGACTCCGAAAAACTACAAGCACCAGCTTATTTGTCCTTAGACTTTGGTATAAACCAATAAAAAATATATATAATGTATCTACACATAATTTTTTGACATGTGACACAATTGTGACTTGACACATGGATAAATTCTTTGAAATTTAAAAAAAAAAACAATAATAATTAAAATTTAAATTAAAAAAAAAATTTGTGACATGTATTATTCAAAAACGTTAACTATTTAAACACCGTCAATGAAAAAGACTAAATTGACCAGAATTTGACAAAAATAAAGACTTAATTGAACATAAAAAAAATGAAAATCAGATTAAATAAAAACAACAAAAATATAGACCAAATATATATTTAAACCTTTATTTATCCCCTATGGATGTATTCACAGACCAAAAGTTAGAAAAATTATTTGAATATGTCATACCAAAAATATTATTAAAATCATTTTTGAACCGCTATTTTTAAATTTATATTAAATTGATTATACTGTTTTAAATGCATATATTTATTTATCTGTCTTACTATTAAATATATTGGTCTGTGTAAAAAATAAACATAAAAAGTTTCAGAATAACTTTATATATAATTAAACAGTCGTATTAGAACTTTTAAACAAGTCATTTTTTATTATAACACCTATACATAAATTATTCGACATATATGGTATTGTGAGAAAAATGTAACCACTAAGTAGTTTGCTTAGCGGAATAGTACACCACAAATACGTCAGTCTTTTAAAAACTTTATGATAAAACAGATTTTCTTTTTAAATAACTTATAGGTAAGACTTTCATTCAAATGGCACCTCTGAACAAAGTGTGGGGTGGAATAACTAATGCGGAAATAGGGTATGGTCTATATGTGTAAAATAGAACAAAAAAAAGGGTGAGTATCGAAAGAGCTTAAACTAAAATGGTGACGTAAATGAAACATTTATTATGTGTATACTTTTCAATAGTGGTGTGCACCATCATTTTCCTTAACGGGATTAATCCATCTAATTAATTTTCTTTTATTTGGGTGTGAAGTCGTGTTGGATGAGTTAGGTTTACCTATCATTTATGCCTACCATAACTCTTCTCCATCGGTTCACATAACAAAGAATATGTAGAAAAGGAAAAGAAACCTAAAACCATGTCCTTTTCTGTCTTCCAAATACAACGTTGTTTATTTTGTAAATCTGAATTAAGTTTTGCAGTAATTGGTGAGGTGTGAGCCACTTGTAAAGCTTATAGAAGCTACAGTTGTTTACTCACCAAAAATGGCCCAAGTTAAACGTACGGTGCACCAACAAGTATGTAAGTAAAATGTGCAAGAAATACACAAAAGTTAGGCCCAAAATCCACCATCCTCCTTTCTTCGTCTACCACCCAAGATTAACAATGGCATCATCACGTGCTATACTTTGGTATTGTCATTCTTCTCAATCAAATTAAAGTATCTTTCAGCTCCCAATATATCGTTGTTTTTAAGTCTACCAAACTTTAGTTTTTTTCTCCCTTAAAGCAACCAGAGATAGATTAATTTATAGTATATCAAAATTTGTTATTTGTTAAATGTATTTTTCTAACTACTATTAATATATTATCATATTAAAAAAAAAATTATACACGATCAAAACTTACAAAACGAAACGAGAGAAAATAAGAAGTGTTTTTCTCAAAAAAGGTATACAGTGAGATGAAAAAAAAATGTTTTATTCATTATTAAACACTTGTATATCATATGTTGTATCGTTCTTATAAAATGAAATCTAAAAGTAATTATTATAGTTTTTTTTTTTCTATTTGAGGTATTAATTCAAAGTACTATGTTGTATATGTTGAATTTATTATTTGTTTATACAGGACTGGTCGGACACTTTCTTCAAGTTCATGTCTTGGTCTCCGATTGTTTTATCTTCTCTTCAAAGGATAAAAGATAATTGAAGTACTTTTTAACAATTAATTACAAACATTTTAAGCGTGCTAACTAAAATATCCCAATATTTTAAAATGAAAAATTCTATAACTAGAAATAGATATTATTTTTCTTCTAGAAAAATAGAATCCCCAATTCTCTTCTCTTTCTAATAATAGAAGTTATAATCCATTTTTTTTATAGAATATAGAACATAAATAGATGAAAAAAAATTGAAACCAAAAAAATTATCTATAATATTAAGATCACTTAATTAGAAAACACAACGAACCAAAATTTATAAAGCAGATGAATACCACTTATTAAGAAACACAAATACTAGTAGCCATTGTTGCTAAATAAAATAGAATTTGATAAAAATTGAAGAACAAACCATAAAATTAAATCAAATATTACTAATAAATTCTTTATCGTATCAGTCAAATATTATTTTCTCAGTTTTTTTTTTTACTTTCCACGCCAAACTAAAATTCAAAATTTTCAAGTTGTGTTTCTTCAGTCTAGCAGCAGTTCATCTAGCAGAGAAGAAGAGAGATACTATTTTCCAGTTCTTGTAATTGCAAAACCAAATCAACATTTTATTTCAAAAAATCTGTTGGATAATTAGATTAGACGTGCAATTCAGACTCTAGATTTTAATATAGTGAATATTCCAGTAATTTACTCCCTTCATAAAGTATTAGAAATATAACTAAGCAATTTCCTTTGCATCTGTTATCCTAAACTTCTTCTGTAATTCCCTTCATCAAGAAAAAAGGGAACAAAAAACAGTGAAAAATATGTACATCTCTAATACTTTTATCTTTTTATCTTTTTTCTTTTTCCTTTTAATTAAATATCTATTGTGTGGGCAACGTCTCATGCCGCCATGTATCAGAAAAATCAGTGGAATCATAATACACATCCGAATGATCGAAAAGTTTCTCAAACGCAGCGTATTCCGTAGCAGTATCGCACTCGTAACCGAATCCCATTCCCAAATCAAACGAATCGTATCTTGAACTATGGTCCTCAAACTCCCACAACTCGCCGATTCCTGACGAGTCAGACGCCACTCGGATCAACTCATTCTCCTCGTTTTTCTTCTCCGGCACCGACGAGTTTCCGGCTGGAGGAAGCCCTAGCTCGTCGTCGGAAGCCTCCAGGAGGTATCCGATCTGCGCCTGAGACTCGCCGGAATCTGACGTCACGCCGGAGATCTCCTCCTGCAGACTCTTCATGACGGAGTCAAGGTCCTGAGTGGACGGCGCATCGTCGGCGTCGTCGAAGAACTCGAGTAAATCGTCCCTGAGTCGCTTTGCCTCGGGCGATTCCAGAACCGAGTCGTCCGAGTCATCTCGGACACGCTTCTTGCAACCTGAATCGCTATCACCCATACTTAGAAAGGAAGGCCAAAACGGTAGCGTTTTGGGAATTAGATTTAAGAGACACGTTTAATCGGTGGTGTTTCAACGAGAGTTGACACGGCGGGTTGTGGTGGCGAAGAGATCTCGTGAGGCTTATATATAAAGGGGGACAATGGAGAGAGAAAGAAAAGAAAGAAAGAGAGAGAGAAAGAAAGAGTACGGTGTAATGATGCTGACGACGCAGGCGCGTGGGACCGAATTCTTAGCCCATTACACACAGACTTTGATTTTGCCTTTTTGTTTTCATGTTTCTTATTTTTTATTTAAATATTTATTTTTAGCTTTTTATGGTTTTGTTGTAAAAAGAATATGGTGGCTGCTTTTTCCTTTTTTAAAATATTAAATGGAGTTGAATTTGGAGTTGGAGTCCGGGTCAGTTGCGTGGGTCCCACTCGCCTAGTCAATGACCGCTTTTGGTGCTTTATTCGGCCCGGTTCGGCTGGTGTTTTTTTAGGTGTTTTGGTTGGTACCAAAAGGAAAAGAAAAAGAAAAAACGGACAAAGCAAGGGTTAAGTGTGAGGGTGTTTTGGGAATTAAAGCTTTTTCATTATTCATTTTTTTTAATTTTATAACAGTGATGGGATTTGTTTAGACTTGAAAATTGCATTCAAAATTGCAAACTTGGTCGAAGGGAATTATGGGTTGGCCTTCTGAGAAGCTTTGAAATGAAAGGTTTACTTGAGTGGTGGCAACGTCAATAAAAATAAAATTAAAATTAAAATAAAATAAAAATTGCATTAAAAATGCCTACGATAATGTTGCCCACTATCACTGCCTCAATCAATGGGTTACACCAATTCTTATCTTCTCTATCTTTATTATTTATCATTTTAACTATTCCTATTTCCTAATTGCTAAAAAGATACACCTTTGCTTTCCAGATCTCAACGTTTCTCATGTGCTTCAAAACCTCTTTACTTCATCATCTTCCCTTTAAACCAACTATTTATTATTTTTTAAAAAGCTTACTAATAAAAAATAACAACTAAATCACACACATATAGTAATTTATAATTACTTACCTTCTTAAGTTTATATAATCTTAAATTAAGGCGTTTCAAAATTTTCATGTTGCACTATTTCTCCGAGGCAGTTTATTAATATGTATTATTAGTCATTTATAAACATATGTAAATTATATGATTTTCGCTATCATTTTTTTATATTTTTCAAAACACTTTTTTAATTTATTTCCTAAATTTAGACGTTCTCATAAAATAAAATGATTATGGTATCCGTTAATTTTAATTTTTTTTAATAAACATCCTTTTAGAAAATGCATCGCAGTTTTAATTTTTAAATTGGTTATTAGTTCTTATACTATTATACAATATTTATATTTTTTATATTTTAAAATAATACAGCAACATAATAAAAATAAAGTTTGAATTAAAATTAAAGTAAGCTTGATAAACTTACGGTCGAACCGGTACGATGCCACCTGTATTTTCGTTAATAATTTATAATATTTTTATAGCATATGAAATTTAATAGATCTTCGCATACTCTATTCATGGTGATGCGTTACTTCTTATAATTAAATTTAATTAATAATGTTTTTATAATCCGTCTAGTTTGTAAAATTATAACTAAATGTCATATATCTCATGCTATTTTGAATTTGATGCATGTTTTTCGGTAAAACTTAGTTGTTAGTGTTTCATTGTAAGCTACAATATTTTTCTTAACAATAGTGATAAGAATTAGTTATGTTTTATAAGTAGATTTTTAAAATAATTACAATTAACACTTACAAATAGAAGTTAGGTATTATTTTTAGTTTTTTTTTTATTTATAGATTTTTTGCATTGATTTTAATAATTTTAATTAAAGATGTCAATGAGTCAAACTATGAATTAACCTATTTCATTAAAAAAAATACCAAAATATACACGTGGTATAATTTTTTATTTCAAATTATTATATTTAGAAATCAGAATTAATTTCATAACCTAAGTTTTAAAATACATGTTTTATTATAAATTTCGTAAACTAAAAATTCATTGTTAAAGCAAATTAATTTTTTTTAGTTCAACATTATTGTCAAAAGCTACCTAAAATGATGTGGTTGATAGGTTTAGATATTATAATATGTGTAGAGTTTAGATTTTTTTTTTTGTCTTTAAAATACACTTATGTTAATACTTACATTTTTTTTTAACATAACTTTAGATATTTTCTTTAACATGTCTTAAAATATCAAAAGAAATGTTTATCGGTATATTGTAAATGTACAACAAAGAAATAACACAAAAAATTAATCAAAAAATTAAAATTCATTTAGTAATAAGTACGGTGTCTATTTATTACTGATCTTATCTAAATAAAATTTAAAATTAAGTCTTTAAAATATAAACTTAGATAAAAAATAGTAATTTTAAAGTACAATTAATAAATTTGCATACTAAAACACTAACACAAATGAAATTAGTTATTTTCTGAAAACAAATTTAAATAAGTAGACCTAAAATATAAGTTTAAAAAATAACTTCAATTTTATATCTTTAAATAAAAGATAAAAAGTTATATGAAATCAAACTTTCAATCATTATTCAATAACTCAGCGAATATTATATACATACAGGTTGAATACCATAAAATTTGTTCCTTAATAATATTTGTTAAATACCCATACTAAATATTTACATATATCAACTAAAAAATAATTATTTTTAAAAATTATATCCACAAATATTCGCAGTTATGTTTTTTTTTTTTTTTCAACTAATAAAACCTAAGGTTCAAATTAAACCTAAAATTCATAACCTGGTTAGAATATTATGAACTCGGTCCCTCACTTTAACTCTTTTGCTCTAAACTAATAGTAAGTTACTAACTTATCGTTAACAGTTACATATAAGAATTATTTTTTAATTCAAGTCATGCATGTAAATTTGGAGATTTAAGATTTTCACACTAATATTGGTGTGTGGGAATTGTGATTAGAATATTGTTAATCTAAAAAATATAGATTCTTTGGATTTGATCCTTCATTAACTAGCTACTATTATACCTATATATTCCTCTACAAAATTATCGAGTCAAACTCGTGTGGTCGTGCGTGCTTGTAGCATATCTTAAAAAGTTGTGTATATTATTAACACATTCCATCTTTTAATCCAGAAAATATTTTGGGTACACGATTTAAAATAAAAGATATTATCACTTTTTTTTTTCATTTTCATGCCTTGTATATTTTAAAAATCTGTTACAGCAAGATTCACACGTGCAATAATAGTATTTATCGGTCATATATTTCTCATTAAGTGATAACGTGTTCCTTAAGACAGTGAAACTAATAAAAACATTCTGAAAAAATTCTGTAATTGTTTAAATTATATGAAATGTAAATATATAAAAAATTGTCTTACATCAGCTTGTGTAGTCAATAGTTGTTGTTAACTTGCTATTATGATAGGAAAGTAACTTGACTATTGTGATTAGTACCTTACTTTACAATGCAACAACGAAACCTAAATTGTTTTAAAACCTGGGGCAGATGGGTCAGTGTTGGCTTAAATTATTGCAATAATAACACGTTATGGACCAGAAATGGAATAAAATTTCATCCTTAATGATTTGCTTAGGCCACACTATAAGGGGTTTGTTTCTTGATTAAAATTTATTTAAAACTTTAAAAAAATATAAAAAAAAAATTAAATAAGATATAAAACTTAATAGGTTTTGATTTGAATTAAAATGCGTTGGAACAGATTATATGTTTGAGGGAGTTGCGAAAGAATTAAGGTAGAAGAAAAGGTGGTTGGGTTTCTCAACCACCACGTGAAGGGAGGAATGAAGTAGAAGTAGCAGTAGTTGGCAAGGTGAGTTCATGCTCCCAAAATATCTATACTACCATTTTTTTTTTTTTTGAGATTTTCTTAAATTAAACTAACATACCAATTTTTTTTAAATTATGCATAAATTTCTCATTTATTTTAAAAACATTTCATTATCTTCCATTATAATATAAATGTATTTCATGATTTTAAAAGGACCACACATATCTTCTAATCTTGTGTTATATGTAAGCATTTAGAGAGTTTATTATAAAAAAATGGTGGGTATAAGAGTATTTTGAAAAAATTATGATGAATGTTGGTGTGATTTACTCCAATATCTAACAAGTTCCCTCCATCGGCCCACAGTGCAGCAACGACCACTTCTTCCATCCCCACTTCACGTGTATGGTTTATCGGTAGGTTTTGTTTGTTTTTAAGAATGGATCGAGAGAATAGAGAGAAAATTATTGAGTTATTTGTTTCAAGGATGGACAGACTAAAATGAAGATATTTGACTAAAAAATTTATGAAAGGTTTTAATGGATAGGTTAAATTATCTGTTTGGTTTTCATTTTTTTTTAGGAAAATATCGATTTCATTTTTATTAGTTATTCAAATGTAATAAAAAATAATAATAATACAATAATTCTTTTTTATATTATTCAATAAATGAAAGGTTTATACTATTAAACATATCTCTTATAATTATCATATCTCTTGTATCTCTCATATTTTTTAAAATGTTTACAAATTTTAAACCTTCGTAATATTTCATATTGTAATTATATGACCCATCATATTTTATATTGTAATATGACTCTTAATATTTCATATGTCTGTATTCCAATTAAGTCTGGATCAAATTCTCAAGATCAAAATATAAACTTAAGTGAATGTTTACTATATATAGGATAGGGATAGGTATTTTGGGGACAGAAACGGGACAAATATGTACAACCTCATCCTATCTTCATACCTAATTGAAAAAAATAGAATCTTCGGTGGTAGATCTTGGTCCTAAAATTTGGAAAAGCCAAAATAATATACTTAAAATTCATATATCTCCCAAAAGAGTTAATACGAAACTCCTATCTTACAACTATAATTCTTTTAATTCTAGATAAGGTTCCCTCTAATTCAAAATTTGGATTGTGAATAATTCAAAATTATGTAAAGTAAAATTTATCTTGTTTTCATCTCTACAGGTATTTTCTCTTATCATTCCTAAACAATAACATATTATTTTATTGTTCATTTATATATCTATTTAAAAAAAAGTAAAAAACAATTTATCAAAATTTAATACAAAATTGAAATTTAATACATATCTTTTTATTCTATACCCATAAAACAAATACAAAAAAACTCACGAGATAAAAAAATATACTATTTATTGAACTAATATTTTCCTATAATAAACAAAAAAGAATTACATTTTCTATTATAACATATGAGAAATTAAAATACAAAGGATGAGTTAGTGTTTGTCTAACGTCTTTTTTTTTTTTCATAAACAAAAGAAAATATACCAGAGTAGAAGATAAATACAATATGTGATAAAATCATAATGAGAGAGAAGACACAAAATATTTTAATAATTTTGTTTTTTGTTTAATTTTATATTTTATCATTTATTAACATTAAATGTTATAATTTATAAAATAAATAAATTATATATAATTTAATTTTCATAAATAAAATATGTACTGCATATAGTTAAAAAAAATTGGGAGGAGGACCATGACTCCCTACGGATTAACTAAGACCAGCTGATGCCAATACCCATATTCATACCCAATCAATAAAGAGAAGTCCTGTAAAAACAAAAATATCTCCAAGGACAAACTTATTTATGATCTTAATTGACATTAGTTTTACGGGACAATTTCATATTTTTAATTTGTTAACTCATTATATGGTTGGTATGACTTAGTGAACCAGAAATAAAGACGACGTATATTCAACATTTTTTCTAAATTAAAATAAAAATAGTAAAAAAAAATTTTATTATAATTTTTAGGAGATACAAATATATAAAAGTATTATAATTTAAATCCGACTAATTTAAATATTAATTATAATTAAATAATTTAATAAGTACACATAATAATAATAATCATATATATATATATATATAACAAAAAATAATATAATTATAAAAAATTTAAACAGGTCAAGATTCTAATGTCACTTTACCATTATAGATCTGTAAGTAAATTAGTCTCATTTTTTTCACCCCATATTTTGCCAATGAAAATGAGTCTCAATAATTCCTTTTGTCATTCTTAATTATGTCATTTGTTAAAAATTTAATGATTGAACTAAAGTTTAGAGTTTAGATGTACATCTTTAAAAAAATAAAGTTTAGCAGGTTAAATAATATTAAATTTGATTAAACTAATTCATTTTATAGTTTATTCTTTTATAATTTATCGAAACTCTTCCTTTTATGTTAAATGTAGTTGAATGGGTTAAAAAAGAATAAAAGAATAGTGATCAAATGGACACATGGTAAACGTGCTCAACTAATTAGACAAAATTGATATGTTGGTTGTTTATTTTCATGATTCTTTATTATAAGTGTTATATAATATTACAATTTATCGTCGTAATTGTGAATGACAAAAGAATTTTTTTTATGTTTATATTATTTGAATCTGTCATGATTTTAATCGAGAATTCATATATTAACTGAAAATGAATACAAATATTGATAATACTTAGATTTTTTAAATTAGCTACGGATAATATGGACGAATAAGTGTATTTGTGTCATTATTTTTCATATTCATTTCCATTTTAATTACTAAAATGTATTTAATTAGATAACTTAACATACTTATATTAATTATCTTTTATCCTAAGTTTTGAAACTTATTTCTAAGACACTATAATTTCTACTCTTCTTTAAAATTATTTTACCTCCATCAAATTATTATTTAATATTTATATAATTATAATTTTATTTATTGGTATTTTATTATAATAAATAGAATATGTTTTTTTTACGTTGAATATGAAATAATATCATATTTTATTTGGTGTAATATTTATTTTTTGTAAAAGATATTTAATTAATATTTGATAACAATAAAAGGATGGGTAGGGTATATCGTTTTTGTTAAACGTTTTTTTTTCTTCTTTTCTTCTAAATTTCTAGAAATTTTTTTTATATAATGAAATAATATTTATACACAAATATTAGAGAATATAGTAATATAGACAAAAAAAATGTTTTAAATAAGTGATTGTTTTCTCTCAAATATTCAAGTTTTCTTTTTTGTAACAGTTAATATATAAATAGTTTGGGTGCATGTGACATCTAAAGCAAAAATATATGTATTGTCTTTATAATGACCAATTTAGATATTAATTTACAAAATAAAAAAAATATTGGTTACTAAAATAATTACTATTATGAACAATGTTTGGATTACAAGTCCGATAACATGGTTGGAATCAACCACTATGTTCTCGAAGTATTATTCACTTTGAAGTGTGGATATTTGTCACTGTTTTGTCCTTAAAAAATGTCTCAGGGTGGAAGGATGAAGAAGTATTTAAATTGCGTCTAATATCGACTATTAAGTGATATGAAACTATTGGATGTATCGTAACAAATAAAAAATTATAATTGGTCACTAAATTAGTCATTAATTAATCAGAAACTACTTTAAAAATGAATTTCTTTGGTAGCCAAAACCTTAGTAGCTAATGTTAGTGATCAATTTATAAACTATTTTTTTTTTTACAGTTAAAACCTTGGTAGCTAAATTTTAGAGAGAAATTATAATTTGTTATTCCTAATAGTGACTATTTTAATAAAAAAAATTATTTTGTAAATTGATATCTAAATTGATCACTATAGTGACTAATCATATTTTTTTTCACTACAATTAGTTGTTAATGAGAGATTTTATTATAATGATGAAAACAAGTTATATTTTTTCTCACATTTTTACTTTGAACAAATCATTAAAAGAAACATAAAGTAAAGAAGGAAAAATACTTTGAATTCAATTCTAACTTATGAAGTATTTTATATTGATATTGTTGATGTCAAATTTTGAGATGTTTGAAATGAATTGGGTAGTATTTTTTATGATTAAGTATGTTTTTTTGTTCCTTAACTTCAACTGAAAGTTATGATTAATCATCTTTTCTAAAAATGCATGAGTTTAGTTCTTTTAACCAAATTTTATTAAGTTTATTTAATGTTTCAAATACGTTTCTCAGCTAACACTATAATAAAAATATTTCAAACTGTGTAAATAACTAAAATGTTTTCATCAAACGTATTTGAAACGTCAAATAAACTTAACAAAATATGTGTTTTAGTGTATGATATCTTAAATTAAGTGATTTGAGATCTAACACTTAGAATAATATATTAACCCATATAACCTTGGTTATCTTTGTTTGCAATTTACATTCTTACATATTCTTCACCATCACTCTCTTCTTCATATGCAATTCTTCACTTTTTTATTCCTCCACTTTTCATCCTTAATAATAGAAAAGATACAAAAATATTGTGATTTTAATCCACAAGTAAATTGTCTATGAAATTTGTTTTAATTGTAGATGCATAAAACACTTCAAAACTTTGAATGAAATCGAAAGACGTTAAGTTTATTAGTCCACTAAAGACATTGTAAGCATCAAATCCTTTTATATATATATATATATATATATATATATATATAACGTAGAAACTCCCAAAATCGGATAAAAACTACAACCAAAAGAGGGTAACACTATATGAAAATTTGTATAACATATATACTCAAACTTCACATCACTTTATTACAAGAGTATAAGAAAAGTTAAATACAAGTTTTAAAGTGTGTTTGACTAGGACAAAGAACATCATAGACTTAGAATCCATTATATAATTACTAGTACATATCCCCTTAATTATCCTAGACGATGTGGTATTTTCAAGACATATTATTTTTATAATCACAATAAATAAATATATATATATATATATATATATATATATATATATATATATATATATATATATATTAAACAATATGATATATGTGTGGGAAAGTAGATAGAATTGTCGATCCACATGACAACGAAACGTGGGTAGCATTATTATAAGAAGAACGCATACATTATTAAATAAATAATTGGTATGATATGAAAATCAAAATTAGATTTTTCTTATTTTTAACATAGTTTGCATCATTTTGATACTTTGAATTGGTTCATGTCTCGAAAACTTCTAGATAAAGATGTTTGTTAAAGATGTTTGTTGCCGTTCGTACTTAACATGTGCTTGGCTTCACTTGTATTATCCATAAAAAGATTAAAATACCAACTAGCATAATTTTAGATTAATTATGTCAGGTTTCATTTTCAGTTAGAAATAATTTGAAATTTAAAATCATTTCCAAGTTAAAAATTAACCTTTTAAAATTTGTTACCGAATAAAAAATTGTCTTAAAATTTACTATTAACTTTTTTTTAAATAAAACATCATTTGCAATATATGTCAAGGAAAATTAATTTATAACTAAATTTTTCGGGTACTTTTCCAAACATGTATTAAGGATGTCAAAATGAACTGTCTCAATTAAAAAATACAGGATGAATAATACATAAATAATTAGATGAAAAAAGTGCATGCTTTGATAAATTAATTCATACACATACATGTCTTATAATTTTGCGTTGGACTTCATCAATATTATCTTCTTAATCATGCTTAGAAGATGATAATCTTGATTTTATCCTTTTTTTTTTTCATTTGATGGTTTAAGTAACTCTTGCAGTGTTAAAGAATATCTGAAAAATCGTCTTAAAAATATACTCATGCAAAACAAAAATCCTCTATAATTATGCACCATTCATTCACTCTTTTTCCTCGTTTATCTACCAAGCCAAACACGCTCAACACGCGGAATGGTGAAAAAATCTAACTAAACTTATCAATCGCTTTCAATCTTGTAAATTCACTATTGTGACGTTAAGGATGTTTTTTCATCGATTTTCTTCCATCTACAGACTCGAAAAATTGACATAAATAATTAATAATCAGAATCAGCGTTTATTTAAATAAATTCATAAAAAGTGTTTTTTTCTTTAAAATAGTTAATTTCTATTAGAAGCCAGTTTTTATATAAAGAAGTGAATGAAATTTGAAAATAATGGTCGAGGTTCTATAAATTAAATTTTTCCTGATTTACAAAATAATTTACTATTTAAATTTCAGTCGATGTTCCAATCATCGAAATTATTATATGAATAACTTAATTCTTACAAATTAATTGAAATTGAAGAAAAAAAGTCTGAACAAAAATAATGTAATGCTATCTATTCAAGATATCCACCATGATACTTGTCTCATATTTAAACCATTTAAGTCACTCTCACTACGTCACGTCGTGTTAACTCATTTGTGTATAATTTTATTTAGTGGTAATAAAGTTTAGTGAGTGAAACAACCTTTTAGAATTGTTTATTGTCTATTTTACAATCAAGAGTTTTGTTATAATTTTACTTTTAAAAGACGTCTTAAAAAATTAATGAAGAAAAAACATTTAAATTATAATTAAATTTCAAAGTTTCAATTTATTTAAAAAAAGAGAGTTTGTTTTTCTAAACTTTATATTGTTTATGAGACCACATGAATGTAAAAATAAGATTATTAGATCGAAGTGAGAGTTTTGTCTCACTTAAAAACAATATACGTAAAACTATTGATGAAACAATATAAAAGGACATAATAATTAATACAATAAAAATGAAAAGTAAAAATATTTATTTAAGGAGTAAATAGCTAAAAAAATTGAATACTAAATAGATAAAAAATGAGTATCCTTAATTCCACCGATTTCTTATGAAAGAGAAATTGCTTGAAGTAATTGGGTAATTGCTTTCAAACTTGGTTACGACTTTGGGTGATTAAGTATTCGCATTTACTTGGTTTTGAAGGAAGTGGCATTGATATTTAGCTAACTTTTGACAAAGCATTTTCCTATTATAACCTTTTCTGTGTTATTTTTCAAAGAGGAATTAGTCACAAAATATATATCACTGTTATTCAAACCTCTTTCTCAATCAACCCATCTTGCTTCCTATCCCCGTTTTTCAAGTTCAACTTTAAAACTTTTAATTTCTTCCCATTTTGTCCTATTCAACTACTGATTTTACCAGAATCAACTAATACCATTTTGTTGAATACACTCAACTTATTGAATTTGATGGAAAAAAATTGTACTTTGACATTCCTATTTTGATATCATAATTTCTTTTACATTGACACTGTTTATCTTCATTTTTATTTTCTATAAATATAAAAAATAATTTTTGTTAAAACTTTTAACTTTTTGCTTTCAATTTTTTTTTTGTAAAAATATGTTTTTTTTAGCAAATATGTCTATATTCTTCAAAAATGTCTAATACTTAAGTTTTGGATATTTTATACTACTAATTTATAGTATTTATTATTAATAATAGTAAGTTTAATATTACAAATAAAAATATTGATTTAATATAATTAAGGTAAAAAAAATGAAAAATTAAAGTAACTATATGTTTTAAAATATATAATTTAATTGAATAGTGTGTGTGTTATTTTTTTATCTTTTTATTTTGTTCTGACCTGACCCAAGTCGATCTAACAACATCATTAGGAACAAGGATCACGTTCCTAAGATATTGTCCGTTTTGGAGTGTGTAGTTCTGTTACAATTTTGTCTTTAAAAAGTACCTCAGACGATGGAAGAAGAAAAAAAATATTTAAATTGCACTTGATCTCTGACTCCTACATAATATGAAACTATTACTTAAACATATTTGATAACCTAATTTAAAATTTTACTTTAATTTAAAATATTTATCTTAAAATATATATTCTTGTTGTTGTGTAAGTCAACAAAATAAAAAATAATATCCTTTTAAAGATGTAAATGTAATCTAAGAAATATTAATATGGAAGTCTTGGGTCAAAGATTCATTTTCTTTGTTTTTTCTCTTATTTTTATTTATTTTTGGAATTTTTATTCCTTCTCGCCTACACTTTTTATTCTTTTTTTTTTCTTTAACTTCTCCTTTCATTTCTGATACGTTTTTCATCTTTCTAAAAAACAAGTGGCAACTAGAAGGTTGAAAAAGGTGAAACATTTCTATCCATTTAAATTCAAATTTGGGTTTTTTTTTTTTCCCATTGCAATATGTTTTCGCCAAAAATTCTTTGATTTTTTTTGTACTATAAATATTTTGCAGTTTTAATAGTTCTATCAAATAAAAAGTACTTTAATTTGTGTTTTTATTGTTGTGATAATATTTCTAGAAGTCTTGATTACTCTTTTTTGTTATTCTCTATAATATTACCATTAATTGTTAGATAGCAAAAATTATTTGGAATTTGATTTTAAATCAATAAGTTGTTGTTGATGAATTGTTGGTATTATGTTTTGAAGAGTTTTAGTTAAATTAGTTGTGACTGTGATTTCATTAATTTAAAATATGACTTTAGGTTTGGATATTCAATCTGAGTTATACTTATTATATAATTAAATTGTGCTTTACATATTTTAAACATGTTGGAATGTATGAAATAGTTGCTTTTAGAATTGAAATTGGTTTTGAGTAATTGGGCATACTTTAAGATTTTGCATAATTTATTTGGTAGATGCAATTTTGCTCAACGAATTATGAAATTAATTTGTTCAATAAATCACTAAGCCACCAAAAATTTATTTATTTATATATATCAATAAGTATTAATATAATTCTACGATTTTTTAAATTTGTCACTTTTTATTTTAGCTTTCATAAATATTTTTTATTTATTTACAGAAAGTTGTTTAATAAGAAGATAATAGGCCTTAAGAAGCACTAATTTACGTTAAGATGTGAAAATGTTTAACATTAATATATTTTTATTAGACAAAACAGTTTTAAATAATTTACCATTTAACTTGAAAAAGTTGCTAAATATATAAAAAAAACAAAGTAGAAGTGACAGATAACTTTTATTTAAGTTATAATTTTCAATTTTTAATCTTTAAATTTGCTGAAACAACTTTATCTTAAAAATAACTGACAAGTTTTAGATAAGTATTAATTGGACAAACCGTAATATACAGACATGCTTGATTTTGTCAATTCAATTTACTTTTACAGTTTTTCTATCTAACTTTTGTCCAGAAATAGGCATTTCCATATGAAATAAAATAGTTCTACATCTTAAATTGATGTTATGAGCTAAATATATCTCTTATATATGAATTTCATACATCTAGATATAATTATTTACATGGTTAAAATATTTCAAAATTTTGGAATACCATTTTATTTTCTGTTTTTTTTTAAAAAAAATAAGCAACCGTAATAACACCTATCTAATATCTAGTGAATATATTATAGAATAAAAATTCATGTGCACATAAGAAATAAAAAAAAAAAACAAAAAGTAAAAAATTGTGCAAACTTATGTTAGAATACTTCAAAGTAGGTCAAGTAATTATGTTTAACACGTATTCTATTTAATATAATATTTTACTGATATTTATTAACGAAGTATTTAATTTATAAAATAATAATATTTTTATAATAATAATAATTTTTAATTTTTAATTTTATAAATATTTAATAGATATGATTTTAATTTGAATTCCTATAACAATCGTATAATTATTATTATTATTATGTTTTGAAGAATATTTGTATATCTTTTAATATACATACATCTTTTAATAAAATTCTTTCCTTTTCTTTTTTCGAGTGTGTGTGAATGAGAAAATGCTTTGAAAGATAGTTGTTAGTTGTTTGTGGGAAGAGAGACTACAGGACAACGAGGAAAGTGAAGAAAAGACTTAAAATTAATGATAATGTGTACGAAGATGTTTTTATCAATTATTTAAAAATCAAGATAACTTATTGTAATAAAAAATAATTGGTATGAAAAACACATCAGATTACTTTTTAATTTAAATCTGATTAAAAATAACATAAAGGACAGCAATTAACATGTCTGGGACAGATCTAAAGGTTGGAACTTTTTTCAGAACAACTGGCCAAACGGTGAATAATTAGTTTTTTTATTGTGAAGTACTATGAAAGATGAACATTAATCAAAACAAATAATGGAGTTTATAGTTAGAACATGGTCGACAACCATTTACTTTTCTTTCAATTTGACCATTCGTAAACAGATTGGGCATGCTTTTCTGTGGTTCACACGAAACTGGAATATTATTATAATTTGGGAGAAAACTTTGATAAAGTTGATTCATTATTGATGATGTTTCGTACAAATATGTTCCTTGTTCTGGAATTATTTTGTACCAAAAAAAAAAATGGTCCTTTTCTTTTTCTCCCAACCCACGCATCCAACACCAATAATATTCGAAGGCCATTAATCTTCTCTTTTCCTGTGTCTGTTCACGCACCAGTGGCCATGTGGTGGAAAAGTCCGCATCACGCACAAGAAAAATAAGTTTGAAACCTAACATAGCCGTAGATAACCCAATCAATTCCCAACATCAATGTTTATCTGTTTAATGTAAAGACAAAATTTTGACATAATTGATGAGTTTCATACTCATATTCTTTAAAAGTGTAAGTTTGAATTTTGTGATCCTTATACAAACTCTGTAAAGTGTATGAGAATAGTTTTAAGGTATGTTTATACTCGTGAGATCTCAAAACCCGATTTTAGTTTCTTTCACAAAAGAAAAAGAGAGACAAAGGTCCCTTTTACACACACCATCCACTTACTATTGCTAAATAGGATATATCCTTCCTTTTAATGTAGAAAGATCATAAAAGTACATGTGCGGCTGGATATTCATATTCTATATGAAATATCTTTGTTAAATTACTATAATTGTTTTTTTAATTTTGTAATTAAATTTATATGTTAATTGTAACATATTCAAACATTATATATTATCATTGAAATGCATTCTAAATTATTCATAATAGTCACTAATCCTACGTCTTAGGACATGAATTGTTTTCGGCACAATTTTATCAACATCTTATATCAGTTCGTGTCATTTTGAAGATTTTATAATATTTTTAAGCATCAGATATATCTTTTTTATCTCTTAATTTCTCACTTAATATTGAAATTAGTCTTCTTTTAAATGTATTTTATTGAATTTATTTAACATTTCAAACATGTTTTTAACCAACGTCTTTGTTATAATGTATTAAACAACTCATATACTCATATATTGTTATGAAACATGTTTCAAACATAAAATAAACTTTAAAAAAATTACTAAAAAAATAAATCTACACATTTCTAATATTAGATAATATTGGAGGATTCAATTTTTATAAGTTAAGGGACACATATAATATTTAACCATATTTTTAATTATAATATTTGAAAATTAATGAGATTTTTATTTTAACAATATTCAATTTTCATTTTTTTAGAAAAAAAAAATGTTTAAGATAAAAAACAGTTCTTGTAATCTATAATTTATGGTAGATTTTATGAGCTGTATACTACTTGTAACAAACATATATTTGATTGTTGGGAAGAATTTGATTATGTTACGTTACGTCACGTGGAGAAATACAGAGAGAGCCCTAAGAAGTAAAGCATCTTAGGTGGATGGGAGCATTTGGATTTGTCTTGTTTAACTAAAGTTGGGAAGACATGTGAATATGTGAATTGGTTTTTATTTTACATTTGATTTTTGTTCTGTTTAAGCTTCCACGAAATTCATCACAAAACCTTTTAGAGAAAAAAATGATAATAAATTCTTTTATGAAATAAAATTACTTTATATATAAATTAATTTGTAATTTTTGTATGCCTTTTTGAAATTCTTAATTTGTGTACAGCTAATTTTGAATGTTGTAGACATTTTGTTTAATTTTATTCATCCTTTTCGCTTAAAAGTGATTATAAAGAAGTTTGTTGAATCGCTTTTTCAATTAAAAAGTCTAAAGTCTAGTTTTTAAATATGTTATGTGAGAAAAATATTTATTGATTTTACTGATGATCAATATTTAATACAGAATCTACGATTACTTTAATAGACGTTATATATCAATTATATTTTTTATCCATAAATTTTAAACAAAAACTTGTTCACATTAATGTAATATATTAGTTTTATGACTTGCAACTTGCAATATATTTTTTGTTCAAAAGGTCGTTTAATGAAAAAAAATATATATTTGTTTATAATTTACCTACTACTGCTGTCTTTGAAATTAAAGCGGCCCATCAAATTGACTGTTGAAAATAATAAAAATGGTTATTAAAATTATAAATTATCAATCAATGTAATTTTTATTACGATAATAGTTCAAATCGATTCTAGAATTAAACCAGTAAATTAATATGTCTGTTTTTTATTTTATTTTACTTTTTCTAAAATAATGAAAAAAATTGTGATCCCAACCTTTTCATGTAAAAAAAAGTTGTGATTATTTTGAACTTTATATATGTATTTTTAATGAAGGAATTTTTTTCTAAGAAGTATACATTTTTTTATAAGAGGTTCTGCGGTAATCAACACAGATGAAAAATAAAATTAACTCAGAACAGAGAAAAAGAAAAGAAAGGAGAAAAGGGTGGTGATGAAAAATAAATAAAAGAAAGAAAACATGTCTATTTTAGACTAGGAAAGAACAATTTTAGAGTTTTCAATGTTGACTAATAATATAAGTCACAAAAGCTATGTGTCATTGTAATAATTTTATTATCACGATTTTCATAAAAGGAATTACAATAACTTATTTTAAAAAATAAACCATATTAAAAATAATATGAAAAAATTATAAAAATAGAAAAACATCGTTAACTGTTAAATTAAAAAGTATAGCGTATTTCATTAAAAAAAGTTAAAACGAAACTGAATATGTAAAACTTATTTGGTGGCAAACAACATAGGATGACATATGTTACAAGAATATGATAAACACTGAACAGTAAAATGAAAAGTGATTGTATATAATTTTCGGGAACAACATCATCATAAAAGTTGAATAACAGTATGTGTGGGGATGGTGATAATGATTCGTGAAGAACATGATAATAATGTGATCATAATAACAATTAATGATATGAAAATATCAAAAATAATTGTGAATGATGATAATTGTTATGAGATTACTAAATTACTAATGACAATAAAGAAAAAATCAATATAAATGGTGATACTTTATGAGGTAATGACAATACAATAATAATTGTTACGAGAAAACAAAGATAAAAAAATAGTGAAAATAATAGAAATTTTTTTGATAAAAATATACAAGTAGCGGTGATTATATAACAAATAATGAAACTAACTTATATCATTTTTACCGTCTTAAATTTATTATTATTTTTTACATAGACATCCATTTAAATTCTCACTTCAATATTCAGTCCCTTTATTGATTTAGTGTTTACGCCAAAAAGTTTTAAAATAACGAAAAACAACAGTCATACAAAATTAATTCAAATATTATAATTGATCACCATTTTACTATGTGGACAATATAGTCAAGTCTACCATTAGTATAATATCATATTTAATTTTTTTTATTTTTTGAAGATAATTCAAGAGAAAGTTGGTGAATGAATTTAAGGAAATAGAGAAATAAAGTAATATTGTTATTTTAAACATAAAGAAACGAAATTAAAAATATTTAAAAATAAAATTCGTAAAAATTTATGATTAATTTGATAAATATGGTAGATAAAAAAAATATTTTAGTTGATTAAAAATATTAATATTAACATTAATATAAAATAAGATTTAATTATAAATAACTTTGTTTAAATATCATATATATATATATATATATATATATATATTATAATATATATATATATATATATATATATATATATATATATATATATATTTGTATATATATATATTATAATATATATATATATATATATATATATATATATATATATATATACTTGTATTAATCGATATTTACATGTATAAAAAAAACTCAGGTATTTTTTTTAGATAACGGCACTGTTAATGAAACAATAATTTTAGACAGAATGGGCTGTAAATAAACTCTGAATATAAACAAAGTGTAAAACAAAATAGGATGATGAAATTGGACAACGAACATCTTAAATGATCTAAAACGTTAAAATCAATTTAAATTAAGATTTTTTTGTGGTAGTTAGAGAAAAAAAAAAAGAGTAAAATATGATTTTGGTCCCCGTATAAATCGGAAATAGTTCCTTATCAAAATTTTAGACTAATTTAATCTTTTAACTTTGAAAATACGTGTATTTAATTTTTTTAACTAAATTTTTTAAAACTAATTAGATGTTTTAAACGTATTTTATGATAGTATTTAACTTGTTTACATAGTTTAACTCATTTTCCGTTAATGTTTGCCTAATAACGCTTTTAAAACGTCAAATAAACTTAACAAAATTTGGTTTAAAAGACTAAATTCAAGCGTTTATTAAGATGAGGGACTAATTAATCTAAAGTTTTGAAAATGGGCTAATAATTTTCACAATAAAAACATATTTAATCAAAAAAAAATTTGAAAGATGATTAAAGAGGTTCACTTGCCAGTAAAGTGTAAAGTAGCAATTCATCATAATGGGGGAGATCTTAGTTCCCATATTTTTTTAAAATCAGAAAAGATGCATACAAAATGAACTAGCTTGACTACTGAATAATTAAGTTTTGAACACAAAGCAGTTCAACTATCAAGTGGTTGAGTTAATTGATTTATTTATTTTTTTCATTCTTTGAGATGATTTTATAATTTCATCTTCAAGTTCTTTATATTTTCCTTTACTCAAAACTAATTTATAAGCTATCTTGACTTGTTGTTCCTTTTCTTTCCTTAGTCACGTTCCATCAAAGATTCGTTGTAGATTTTTTTTCCTCCTTCCATATCACCTTTTAATACTTATATGACGTCAGTATTATACTATCTGTATTTATAAATATCCATTACTTATAAAAAGTAAAAGTAAAATTTATTTTATTTTTTATTAAGTTTAATTCAATTAAAATAAAAGTTTAATTTATATTTTATTAAGTTAATTTAATTAAAATTATATTTTAGACTTTTTATATTTTTATTTAAATTTGTTTTAAAAAATTATAAATATTTTTAAAAATATTTATAGATACATAAATATAATATTCATATATATCCGTAAGTTTTAGAAAAAATTACAAATATTTTTTAAATAAATATCTAACAAACAATTAGACAGATAACCAGCAAATATTTTTTCACATATCAGATCGGATAGCGGGTGACACTATCCGTACCCGACTAACCCGTTTCCATCTCCATCATCTACACTTTCCAATTCGGCCAGAGACAAGTTTTAACATGTTTGCACAATTTCTCTTTTTCTTACGGCCCATAATTAATTTTGGGCATTTGCATGTGAGGTCCATGTACCTCCCTCAAGCGCACCCGTCAGTTAGATAACCACATTACAATGGAATTTGGAACCATTTTTTCTTCATACACATTTTATAGGTCAATTTGCCAGCCTGCACTATGGTGATGAGCGGAGTTCATACTTTTAATCTGTTAATTTGTTAAAGGTAGAACGAAATAAACGGATTTATTAATTTTTTAAATTAAAATTTAAAATAAAAAATTAATTTAAAAGATTGATTTTGATTATTATATTATTTATAGGATGTAAAATATATTGCAACTTAAATAATTAACATTTATCAATTAAGTTACGAATTAAAACTTTTCAATTATCAATTATGATTAAAAAATTAATATATAAAAATAATTATTATTTGTATTTTATCTGACTATATACGTAAACTTATCAATTACAGTTAAGATTTTAAGCATGTCTATCAATGATGAACTAATCTGCCTTTGACTCATTTTTGCGAGTCAATATCAGGTCACCATCTCCACTCTCACAACCAAGCAATATAGTTCACTCTTCAATAAAATTGTTAATCTCAAATATTTCAATTCTAAAAATCACCTGATTTCTTTTTTTCTAAACATACAACAATATTGCACTCCTTTTTTTGGTCACCATGTTTTGTTGGCATAACTTCTTAATACACAATTTGACATCTTGATATATGCACACAACTTCATCCAAATCTTATTCATTATCAGGTCCATGATAATATTTTTCATCAATTTAAATTAGACCAATAATAATAGTAATAATAATAATCAAAATATAAATATAAATCGAAAGTATAACATTACAAGGAAAAATTTGTATAACATACAAGAAAGAAAATACAAAACATTGAATCTTAAAATTTTGTTTGAAAATGGTGTGAATTCTATTATGTGGAGAACTTATTCCTCAGAGGAGAGATATTTCCTAATCTATCTTCCTGAAAATTTAAAAATTTAATCAGCGATTTATGGTGATTCAACGGATAACAATCACTGATTTCAATCAATGTGTGTGTTAAGTGTTATTGATTCATGGTTATATTCGGGTCAACACTAGTTAAAACCAAGTGTCAGATATTGTGCATCTAATTTTGTAAACAACCAGACAACAAATAGCCATTATACTTCCAGAAACCAAAATCTCAAACTAATGCTTGCAGCCAGTAGCTTTACATTGATGTCTACATGGCAGTTAGTACACTTACCGAGACTCATTTGATTTACAAGTTAAATCGTGTTTGAAATGTTTAAACCATTTAAAATTTGAGAAACAATTTAGAATATAGTTGATTTGATTTTGAATGAATTCTTAACATTTTAGATAATTCCGACATCTATTCATATTAATTTTTACGATAAATACTCATTCAAGATGACAACTACTTTTAAATTATCTCCATGTGTTCCAAAGAGGACTAATTTGGCATCAATCAACTACTGGCATATAAAACATGCACAATCTCAAACGTTAGAACTAGAAGGGATGCACAAAAACCTAATAAGTTGGGGGCAAACAACTATGTATATGAATACTAATAAAATCTCGAGGGACAGGGAGGAAATGATAAATACAAGGGCAATAATAAAGGAGGGGCTAAAACTTATCCACTTGAGATTGTCATTATCAAACATCAACTCATTAAACATCGAGTGTAACAAAGACCCATCGAGAGAAGAAGTTGAAAAGAAATAATTTGGCAAATTGGAAAGGAGATCTATTGGTGTTCATCGAACTCGTGCATGTGATCTATAAGGTAGTTCGCAGCCAATTCCTCATTTTTGTTACACGCGAAGTAAACCTCCAATACGATCGCACGATCAAAACCCATTGCTTCAAGCTAAACAAAAACCACAACTCAGATTACTATAAATTTCAGACGTATCAGCATATACATCACATCCTAACAAGAAGTCAAACTTACACGCTCAATAGCTTGGCGCTCCTCGGGAGTGACGGTCACTGCTTGAGGCATGCCACCAGCCAGCTGCCCCAATATATTCCTGAAGCACATTAAATGCAATACATAATTCAGTGAACATGCAAAAGATAGTCAGAAAAGATAATTCCCCACGTATCTACACACAAACACAAAATTACAAAAGAACATCAGATGATGATCCCTTACCCTTCGCCACCTTCCACAGGTTCATTTATCAGGCGAAGGAAATCAGCTTGATGATCTCGAATCAACCTCATAAGATTAGGATTTTGCTTGCCGAGCTCCTGTAGCATAGGCTGCAGCAAGAACAAGAATCAGGGAACTCTGAAGAAGACAAACATAGGATACAGATATACACTACTGCGTAAAGAGGAAAACCTGCAATATTTGTGGATTAGCCTGCACCATAGCCCGCAAGGCTTGGAACTGAAATGCAAATGAGAATAATTGAAACATCTATTCAAAACATATCTATGGAGAAAGAAATTCAGTAGCAAATGAATATAAAGATAATAAATACTTGATGACTGTTGCGTAGAAAATCCAACGAGCCAGCACCAGCAGCACCAGAACCCATATTGGGAAGGCCCTGTTACCCAAAGTTCAGTATACAACCCAGAGGTTTCATTTCATTCTCTCCTCAATAATAAAAATATGTAATGGCTACCTGCGGAAAAAGGTCTAAGGGATTAGCATTAGGTCCAGTTGAGGTAATCGGAGCAGGTTGTGCTGTTTGTGGAGCAGCAGCAGCGGCAGGAGGATTTGCAGGTTGAGCACCTGCAGGCGCTCTGGCTACAAGAGGAGCTTCAGCTTGCTCAGGGATACCCTAACATTAAAGAATAATATTTGAATTATAGAAGGAAACATGGCAATAAAATATCACAAAACAAAAGAAACCACCTTCCACCCAAATAACTACGATCCTCAACTTAAGTAAATAAATGCGACGAAAATATTTGGCGGACAAAAATCATCAATTACGGTTTTTGACATCTAAAATTCACATACTGAATACAAATATTCAACAGCTCTCTCAGGATTGTTATAGGCAGCTCGAAGAGCACGGACAACAGTATCCCTATCCCAGCTCCCTCCACCCATGTCAATAATTTGCTGGATTGTCCCCTCCAAATTGCTTCCAGCAACAAGATTGGATGCCGCCTGCCCATAGATATCAAATCCCTCCCTGCTTCGAAAAGAAATTCTTTTAATAACAAAATGTGAAACAAGAATCAAGCAACGTGAAGAGTTCTGCCTATCAGGATACAAAAATAACAGCAACTTTAAACTCTACATTCACATAAGGCAACAAAATACATACACAGGAGTTCCTGAAGAAATAGAAGCAGGGGCTGGAGCTGAAGATACAGGTGCAGTAACAGTAGTTGGCCTGTCAAATTGAAACCATGCACATAATACATATTACAATAGTTTAAATTGACATTTATCTAAACAAATAAAAAACATCCTAGAAAGATTAGCCACTCACGGTGCCTCAGTTGTATCTGGAGCTTGAGGAGCTGATGACACTGGCGCTGTTGAAGTAGGAGGTGCACTAGTCTGTGGTGTCTGCAATGAATACATAATTTTTAGTTTTTAGAGAATGTTTAAACAACGGATAAGAGAGATTATGCTTTCATCTTACCATATCCAATAACAGGGTAAATCCTAAATGATAGAAACATTGCAAATATTTATTACATTGAAAAACTGTTCTCACCTTGGTCGATGGTGCAGTAGTAGAACCTTCACCAGATGTGCTCTTACTCTAGCATATTTTAAATATAAGATTCTAATTTAGTGCAACATAAATTGATTAATAAATTAATACAATTGTTAAACAGAATATGACCCATAATATCGTTTTTTTCTCTACAAAGAAATAAAAAATGAACTAAATACCTTTGATAGCATAATTACAATGAAACTATTTTCAGCTACGTTATTCTCCTCTAAGGTAGTAGCATCCTTCAGAACTTTCCCTTGGTGAATTAGCATTTGTTGGGCAGCAGGATAGACATCTGCACCCTGAATAGTTTCAATACTTTTCTTCACTTCAGAAACCTGAACAGAATATCCACAATTACAAATAATGTAAGAGATCAATTATTGATGTTCAAAAAAAACAGAAGATCATAGACACGAATCACAAAGCCGATAAAATAAAAAGATGAAGCATGGGCATATTTGATGATACAGAACGCCACATGTAGCTCACATCAAGTATTTAGAAAACTTCGATTGTTAAAAACGTGCAACTTCGGAAAAGATTAAAAAACGCACATTATTCACATATAAAGTGCATTCCTAATTGCCAAGATAATAGCCATTGTGACAAAAAGTCTGTTTTTGAAGCAATAATATGTACTACTGGGTATTTAAATTTCCATAGATATGAGTAACAATTAGAATTTAGGACCAGTACTTAAGATTTCTTCTTATAGTACAAAAACTGGTGATATTCCTAAGTAATACCCCAAAGATTGCCAATGCGGAACTTATCCACTATCACAAGCCAAGAATCCCAAGATTAGGTAAACAAATTTCCACTAATAATAAAATCGAGAGGAGCATCGATAAAAGTTTGCCACTAATTCACATTAGCAACGAACCTGAAGTCAAAAGTTATTAAAAATAAGGTTATATCAATCATCACTCCCAAAACCCAAACCCGCAGGAATTAACTCTCAAGTAACAAAGTAAATTCAAATTGCCATCCAAATTAAATTAGAATTCAAATAAGCGAAACACCAAACCCTAATTAACCTTAAATTTCAGGGCTCTAAGAAAGAGGGGAAACTTTCAAGACAATTCAAGAACGGGACGCAATTAGCGACCGAAATAGAAAAGAGGAATTCGCATGCAAACCAAATCGAGAAAGTTTGGAGTAACAAACCGTATCCTGCGGCTGCGCTTCGATTTCGAAGTGAGTGCCTTTGAGAGTCTTCACGAAAACCTTCATCGTCGTCACCGCTATCGCAATAAGATGCCACGAACAGCGTTGGAAGTCACGCCGGTACGGTAAAGTTCCGCCGATCCGGAGACACCAACGACAACGTTGTGGAGAAGAAAAGAACAAGAGATAGTGAGGCAAAGCGCAACAAATGTGAAAAATAAACCTCCTTTCTTCTGAAATAAATAAATAAATGGAAATATAATATGATATACCGGAAATATGCTAGTTTATGTTAGTGGTTGAGTAAGGAATGTCACACGCTTTCTAGAGTGTGAGTAGACGCGCGGCTTCGATGGGGTAGAGGTGGCGACGTGGACGGTGGAGAGGAAGTTGCGTTAACGTGGAAGAAGGATGGGTAGGACTTGAGATGAGATGAAGAGACTTAACTAGATTTTTGTGTCTGACATGGCGGGCCGTGTGCTGTGCCTTTTATAAATCTTTGGATCATGGGTTTGTTTTTTTAAGATAAATATTATCACTTACTTTTATCTAGATTAAGATATAATATTATTTATCATAAAAATTCATAATTAATAATATATATATATATCAACCAAAGATGGCTTTTTCTTTACTCAAATTTTATTTTTATTTTATTTTTTATAAAAATATAACTATGAATTAATCTATAAAAGGAAAAAATATATTTTTGTCCCAAAAATTTGATATAAATTTAAAAATGATTATTGGTTATGAGGTTCTACACTTTTTGGTCTGTATTTTTAGACGGTTTTAAAAATAACAAAATACATATCATGTTATTTAATTTCTTTAAAAGAAAAAACTAGCATCAATCTAACATACACTTTTTACAAAAATTAGAAAAAAATATAATTTTACTTTCTAAAATTTGAACTTAATTTAAAAATAATCCTTAATTGAAATTAATCCTCGTCGGTAACTACACATCCAAAATCATTATAAATATATAATAATAATAATAATAAGATTATATATAATAATATTATTATTATTATTTAATTATTATTAATAATAATATTATTATTATATATTAACAATATTAATAATACTAATAATAATTATATATCAGTGTATGGGAATGAGTGTATGAGCAAGTGTGTGTGAGTGTAGTAAGAAAAACCGAAACAATTAATTAAAGGGGATGGGGTGCATACAAAAGGAGCACGAGGTGGAGGAAGAAATAAACGCAGCCCAATCTAGAACCAAATAAAATGAAGGTGAGTGTGTAGTGAAGGCTCGGATGGAGAAAATAAATGAGGCCCAGACAATGGCAAAGAAAAATAAGTTGGACATGTACGGTATGAGTCTAAGGGTGCAGTAAGTAACATTAGAGTCTAACTACAATGGGAAGTACAAATTTTTTTAAAAAGGTGGTGCACGAAGTGAAACTGTGACAGCCCAAACCCAACCTCTTCTTTTTCGAACAGAACCAATACACTATATTGGTACCTATGTTGCATCCCTTTGAACAAATTGATATGATTTCTATTGAAAAAAGTTTTTTTTTTTTCTTGTTTCATATTTAAACATTTTAATAAATATCTTGTAACATCCCAATTTCAGCATCTTAAAACTAATAAAAATAGGGAATTTCATCATAGTTCCAAAACAGATAATCCAGTGTACCCAATAATTAATACAGTCTTACAAAAGGTATGACTATAAAAATATATCACTTATACACTTAAACTAAACTAATAAACTCTATACTACCGACCACTGCTAAAGCTTCCACTGAAAACCTCATCTTCAACACTAACACGATGGCTCTTCATCCTCCAAAAGTGTCTTTGACACTGCAACCATATTTGCTCCCACCGAATAGGTGATCATCGCAAAATGAAACATACAACACAAGACAGGAACACAAAAAGCAAGGTTAAGCTAATTTGATTAAGGAATCATGCAGTTCAATTATAAACAGAAACCATGCAATCTTTCTCATTATCACCAGAATCATATAGACCACCACAACACATATACATGACTTTAGACTCAATATCCGGATTATGTAAGCGACATCGGATCTCTTGGTGGCTTGCACCTGCGACGGTTCCCAAACTCTGCAGAGTTTGGACACAAGGGGTTATCACCCAACCACTCCCAGGGTAAGTCCCATCACCTCTATGGCGGATCGGGTCCATAGACCAGGACCTCATGCTACTCCCCCCGACGTAATCCATCATACTCTACATGAGTCTTAATGGTTACTAGGAGCGTCAGGATACCAACCAAAACTGAGTCCTTATGTCCTTACATACACTAAAACATTCCTCTCAGAATTTCCCTTGAAATTCTAGTTCAACCACTTCTTCTCATATTCCAACTTCATGCAATTTCACCACACATAGTACCAGTCATAACAATTCATGTATATCATAATTAAGTTCATATTTTAACATTCAAACATAGCTTCATCAATTAGAAACAAAGAAATAACACTCAACTGCAGGGGTTCTCGCCCAAGCTAGAAGGTCTCGCATAGGCAAAAAGGCTCTCTCGCTTAGGCGAGTCATTTTCGCCTGAGCGAGGCTCAAAACAGATAACAACCCAAACTCTGGGCGAATTCTCGCTCAGGCTAAGCTGTCTCGCTTAGATGAGAGTGACTTGCCTAGGCGAGATCTCGCGCAGAATCAGGGAATGAGTTTCTTGTGTTTTCGCTCAGGCGAGAGCTGCTCGCTTAGGCAAAAATACCAGATTCCCAATCTGTTCTCACATGCAACAGCAAAGAAATCTAGCACAATCCAATCATACACTCAATTACGCAATTCAAGCACTCATACAACAATCAATCATGCAATTCAAAGTCATCATAATGATTTCTAGATGAAATTTAAGTAAAACAGTTAGCTTCCCTTACCTGTTATTCTATTTAGATAACTTTATAAACGTCAACGCCTTCAAAACGTCAACACCTCTAACTCCACAGGATGCTCTATCTACACATAGAAACATCACAAGAACAATCAGGACATACCGTTATGATCACTGATCAACAGAGACTCATATTGATGATTAAAACGTCGCATGCAAGCGGAAGAGGGCCTGCATGCAACAGAAAAAGACTAAAATAAAGAGCGAAAACTCAACTTACGCGTATGGAGAAACTGATCGATCCAATTTGAAGAGCTCGCCGAGAGGATCAATTCTACGGTCTCGGTTCTTCAATCAGACGACCAGAGAGACAAAATCTCTAGAGAGAAGTTAGAGAACTTTAGAGAAGTGGTTTATAATAATGAAACTCGTTTATAACAATTCTATTTTTACAAAAACTTTTAATATTAAAATAATTGAGTCTCACTATTTTTAAACCACTATCAATTTTAAAACGTCATTTTCTAGAGTCTTACATATCTATTCCATAATAAACTAGCAAAAACACAACTGTTGTTATTTATTTGTCTTCGTATTTTTTAGTTTTTATAAAAATTTGAATTAAGATTAATAAAAAATGTATATAACTAATTTGTAATATATTTATTAAAATATATAATTAAGAAAGTAAAATATGTATATAAGAAAGAAGAAAGATTTTTTTCTAATTAATAACAATTAAAGGTAAACTATTTATAAAATATTTAATTTTTAAAATTAAATGAAATAACGAAATGTGAAAAAAAAATATAATCTTTATATATTGTTATTGTTATAGATTATTTTCTAAAAAAACGCGCATTATCTTAATCAACAAATGAAATGAGATAAAAAAAATTAATTTACCAAAAAAATTAATTAATAATGTATTTATTACTGTGTCTCTCTCTGTTTCAAAACAAGAACCAATATTCAAATTTACATTTTTGTCACAAAAACTAACAAGAATAATGAATAATAATTTAATGATTGGAATAAGTTTACTAAACTATACTCATCATACTCTCTGTCTTCGGATTAATTTAATGGCATTAATTATTTATTCAATAGCTAATTAAATCAAATATTTAATTCTTTAATTAAAATCTGAAACGTCCATTCAAATGACTTTTCTAATATAGAGGCGTTACTTATTTTGAAACCGAAGGGAATGAATATTTGTTTTCAATTCCAAACTTTTCACCTCTCAATAATTTTTCCAACTTCTCATTAACTTTTTAACTATTATCAATCAACTTTTGAATTACTATTTTTTATGTGAAACAGAGCCATTGTTGTAAGAACAAGCTTTCAGTGATTAACGTGATTAGGAAGTTCACTAAATGATTGTCCCGTGTAATATTTTAAGAGCCACTGTTTTAAGATTAAGCTTTCGGTTATTAACGTGATTAGGAAGTTGTGTAGTCTAATATTTTATTTTAATCTTGTTCCACTGCATTATTATTGAGAGTACAATTTTCTTATTCTTAATTGCATTAATCATTGTAGTACTTCTAATAAAATGAGTACATATAAAGCATGTATTGTTTGCAAATATTAAAATGGTCGTTTATACGATCGATTCGGCATAGACCTAGTCTACACAGAATCACAAAATTTGGATTTTGTTTAGAGTTTTTTGGCATTACTATGTTCTAACTTTGTTGTTCAAAGAAACAAAGTTGAAAACTAATTTGGGCTTTTGGTCGATTATTAGGTGAACAAACATCTACTTAAAAGAAAAAAGAGTGGTGTTTCGGCCGACAGAGGCGTCACATTCGCTAATTGTTTTTAGTTGACATTTCTTCATGCTTGCCATAATCTTTTTTTCATTAAATTTGTTTGTATTCCGGTCATGTCTTTTATGAATAATTTTATATTTTTACGCAAATATTTTACTAATATTTCTAAATTAAAACCCCAAACTCGATTCTTAACATAAGAGCATCTCCCTAACGAGTCGTATCGTATCATAATTTTCTTTTTTTGTAACATTGTCATTAAAATATATTAGTTTAACACTAAAAGCATATAAAAATATTGTTATATTAAAAATATATTCTTTTAGTACAATCAAATAAAATATTAATGAAAGTATGAAAATCGAAAAAGAAAAGTCTTACAAGAAAGGTGACAGAATGGAATTTTTTTTAAAATATAGCAATTTTTAAAGATTTTTATTCTTTTTTTATTATTATTAAATTTAAAATAATGTTTTTTTTATGAGGCATACTCTTACTCTTCTATTAACATTGAATATATATATATATATATATATATATATATATATATATATATATATATATATATATATTAGAAAATATTATAAGTATTTTTTTAATGACAAGAAAATGTATTATTTTTTACTTTCGTGAAAAAAAATGTAACAACACCTCAAAAAAGTGAGAGGAAGTCAATTTTATTTTGTGTTTTGCGTTTAAGTGTTAAAACTTTTGTTTTAAAAGTGAAAGAAAAAGTTATTTAATATAATTTTAGTTTAAATATGGGATGAACTTATGAAACTATGCACTTATCACAATGTCTCTTCAGTACTAACAGAATTAACTTTATTTACTCTCTGAGTATGATCATCTTTCATGTCATATAGTTTATTCTTATAAAACTTCCTTTGACTCTCATCACCACTTAACTAATTATCATCTTTATGTAAATTAAATAAAAGTAAAATCAAGAGAATCTTATATCAAAGGTGCACTTCAACACACTTAGACTCATACTAAATTAGCATTTATTTTTTCCTCACAAATAGTTAATTTGACAACATCAACACAAAATCTATACACATATACATACATTGTCAAACACATGACAATACAATCACAATTATAATAGGTAGCCCATAAAAAAAAATATAGCTCGCTCGCACAATTACCACCAAACACGAAACAAGTATCGACCAACTCCATGAAGTTAGGGACTTACTGCCTCACTCGCGTCCAACGGTGACGCAACAAACATAATTGTTTGTATGCAGTTTGTTCGTATCTTATAATCTAAAGTTTTAACTTCTAATTCACATGTTATGAAAATCACATACATAATATATTATTTTAAAATGCAAACATCATGCCACATTCAATACTATGTTAATCAATGCATTTTTTCATGTCTACTCTTTACACATCACAAAATTTAACAATTTAAGTATGTTTATAATTAATTCATCCATCAAAATTATTTTTAAAGAATCACAGTACCACATAAAAACTTTCCATCCCTCAAAGACAACCACTATAACATCATAAATGTCACACACATTCCTCGCATTTCATAAAGACTTCTTCTTCTATAACTCCTTCATCTAATTTCATATTTCCAATATTTATTTCACAACTAATTTCTCTATTTTAACAATTTTCCTGCACCACATATTTACACTTCCATTATTCAAATTGAATACATTTACTCAAAATTTCACAACATTCTCTATTCATAAATATCATTACTACTAACAATATTATTTAAACTTACTCTTCTGCCAAAAATGATCAACTTTAAATAGACAAGAAATCGTACAATTTGTACAACAATTTTTATAAATTTTACCATAATACAATAAAGTTTTCAAATAAACTAACACCCCCTTACCTTATGGACTTGGCCTAATGATGCTCTCTTCCTCCATAAATAGTTGCACAAGTTAAAACACTCGATTTATACAACAAAAATTAATAATGACGATAAAGACAGAATCTCAGGGTCTCAACCAAAGAATTTTTCATCAAAGACTAAGGAGGACAACATACAATCATAAATGAGGCAAACATGTGACAAAATAATATGTCCTATAAAAAAGGTAAAAATTCATACTCACTTAAAAGAGATTTTGATCGAGGACTTTAATACGGTCATTCGCATAGATCACTTCCGCAAAATTGAATTTTTTCTAAAAAAATGGAAAGGTGTCGAGAGAAAACTGAGTTAGAAAAAAAATATAGTTTTTTCTGAATAAATTTGGATTCTCATTTTTATTTGTTAAAATTTATAAAACCTAAATTATCAATAAAAAATATTCATTTAAATAATTTTCTAATACATTTACAACATGTTGTACCAATTGTATTATTCATATCAAACAGTAAAATGTGATAATCATATTGTGTTTCATCTTCAATTTTTTAAAGTGTCATTGTTTTCTCAACATTTTTTTCATTTAATCTTCTAAAAAGAAAAAAAAAACTTTTAGTTCCTTAATAAGTTGTTGACCATTTTATGTTATTAATTATACTTTTCATTGCGATTAATCTCCTTCGTGAAAAATCAATGCCACGTGATATATGGTAGTCACTTTCCTTGTGGCTTTAATTATGTGATTGAAAAGTATTGGGTTGATATACCTTGTAGTGATAATAAAACATAACAAATTTGTTTATTTATGTGTATCAATGCTTTGAGAGAAATAATCTAATTTATCACTCACCAACTGTACCTAAACTAAAAAATCACCGACTTCTATGCCTACAATAGTTATCGTTTTGACTTATATAAGTAAAGTGATCTAATTATTAAAGTGGTGGCGAGTTTGATATCCCAGTAAATGATGAACTTATATCAGTTAGTGACGGTGATATAAAGTGTGAAAAATAAATATAAAGTAACAATATTTTGGCAAGGTAAGATTGGAAAATGGAAAAGATAATAATATTTAATAGAATTAAGGATGATTTATTTTTATTGGAGTGGTTGCGGGTGTAGAGTGTGAAGTGTAGGTTGTACGTAGAGATACGTAAAGATACGTAGGTGTAGAAAAAGACGGGTTTGGTGGGAAGAAAATAGTGAGGTGTGGTAGTATTGGGCATATTAAATATTGAAGGCCACGTCAGCAGCAGTGTGTGAGTATTTAGCTCGGACAAAAGGGAGCGGCATCAGCACTTTCCACGCACCCACCTACGAAAGACACTTGTCCCATCACTCACCACGTGTCCCACGTCTTTCGGACATTTTCGCGCCAAACATGCCTGTGGGTTCCACGTCGTCGTTATTGGCGGGAAATCGAAGCAACCAATTCTTTCTCACTCTCTCACTCTCTCACTCATTCCATTTATTCCGTATCCCACATGCTTTTAGTTCCTTCTTTTTCCCCACCCCACACTCTAGTGGTCAAACACCATCATCATCATCACCATCCATACATTCATATTATTCATCACATAATATGCATACACATCATGGCATGTGTCACGTGACTCCCATAATGACAAGTGAAAAATATCTTACATGGAACACCGAATTATGCACCACACACCATCTGCACACACGCTCGCATCACGTGATCTTCTTGTAGCCCTCGTATTAATAGTACTGAGATATGAACCGACATGATCTGCTGGAACTTGTTTATTCACAACACTAATGAATAAGACATTATCCCCGCACGTTCAATTTTTTTTTTTTTTCAATTTACATAACTGACGATTTTGTTTTATTATTTATAACTTGTAATAAAAATGGTTTAATTAGTATTTAAACCATCTTAAAGCATTAGCCAACAAAAACTGAAAAGTGAGGTCACTACCGTTTCTTGTTCCCCACACCAATTTATTAAGAAAAGTAGTGAGGACGTGTTTGGTATTTGATATAAAAGAAAGGATAGGTCTTGATGTGTTGCAAACTGTGGTTGTTAGAGAGATTCCAAGTTGGCACTGGTCATATCGTGCTCAAGGGAGGAATGTAATATATTAGTTTTCTATAGCATATTGTAATATTTGTATCATCGTGTTTCTATTTAATGGGTGTGGTTCTTACCTTCTATGAATATCATAATATAATATAGATGAAACCTTTTTCGATAAAAATCGCAAGAGATCTTTATATCACAACTTTTTATGAACTATGTAAGTATTTGCTAATGTGGAATTATAATAAATAACAAATTATTGATGAATATTTAAAGACATATTAATATTTATTATCTACCATTTGATAGTAGGGTGATGATAACTTGATATTAATATATAAATTATAAGATTATTTAGTGTTGAAATTGGAAAGGAGGACATGAGAGATTGTGGGTTTAATCTACATTCCTCAAAAATTATGAAATTGATTTGGAATGGAAGGTGAAAAAGATTAATAAATTTAAAGTGACAATTAAATCCAATATTAAAAGTATAAGCAATTTTCAAATTTCATTTGTTGTTTCTTTCATACTGAAATAAATTACAAATTATACATTATTTTTAATTTATATGTTGAAAGTAAAAAAAAAAATTTACAAAATTTTAATGTTGGAAATATATATATATATATATATATATATATATATATATATTGATAAATATAAATGTAACAGTTACTTTTCAATGTGACCTTTTACTTTTTAAATGTACGACTTAAATTAAATCAACATTTATTTTTATCAATTTAACTTGATTAAAATTTCATAAAATCAGAAGAACTAAACTAAATTAATTTAAGTTATATATTTTTTTCAAAGATAAAATTAATTTAGTTTCGCATAAATCTAGGACATTTTAACTCTAAAATTTATGATTTAAATTTTGAATTTACTCTCTTCCACTCTCCAATGATGATATAATCTACCACTTCTTTGTCTACAATAATGTCGTGAAAAAAATGAGAGAGTGAATTTCTTAATTTGGGTGGGTAGAAAGAAGAAGGAGGGACAGAGAGAGTTTGATGGTGAACCAGAATATGATACTAGCTTTTTTCTTTCATATAAGTTTTACATGTATGCTGTTTTGACAATTTGGACAATATTATATTTTTATAACCTCCAAATCTAGTTCCACTTGTTCAAGAATTTGTTCTTGTACAAATTTTGATAATAGCATTAATATGCAATATTAAATAAATATAAATAAACTCATGTTTATACTATATGTTAATATTGAACACATATCATAATTAAATCGAGGATATTTTTATTATTTAACCTTAAAGTAGTATAAAAATATTTATTATCTGCGGATAATAAATATTTTAATATCATATATAAATGAATTTGCTGTAACAAATATTTATTATTCACTCATAAAAATTTAAAATTAAAATTTAATTTATATGTTATTAAATTTAATTTAATTAAAATGGAAATTAATTTATATTATATTTTATATATTTATAATTTTATTTTTAAAATTTATAAAATATATATTTTTTAAATATTTATGGATATATGTAAGTATCTAAATGTAGATACAAGTTTAAAAAAATATCACTAATATTTTATAAACAGATATATGATAGAAAAACAGAATTAACAGATTGATAATGAGATGTACATTTACTTATTTACTTATCTTTTACGTTGCTGATGTAGATTATATATGTATTTAAATATATAATATTTAATTTTGTCTATTCTAAATAAAATATAATCTTACCTCTTTAATACATAAAATTTATTTAGAAAAAATAAAAAAATAAAATAAAATTTAGCATTTCACTTTTCATTTTAACAACCGGTTCTTTGTTTCTAAAATGATACAAAGTTTTGAGATTTATATGCTAATTAAAATATAAAACTATATTTATTTTTGGAAAGAACATATAGTATTTTGAATTATTAAAAACACTAATATAAGTTTATTACCGGGACAATAAGAAATATTAAATAAATTACTTTATAAAAATATATAAATATGGTATATTTTTATTTCCTATCTTACACTATTATTTTTTCCACTTTTTATAGCATAATTATCATCTCAGACATTTATTTATTTTCCGACGGTATTAAAATGAACTAATATAAAAATACACTATAAAGCACATTAAAATACACTATATCTTTCTAAAATAGTATACACTAATCTTAATACATATTTTACAAAAGTAGGTGTATATTGGGGAAACTTTTTATCCTATACTTTATTTCTTTTATTATATAAGATATGAGATATTAGTGTATATTAGTAATATGTAAATAGTTAAATAGTTATACAATCACAATTATACAAGATATGAGATATTTGTTTTTATAAAATAATATACAGAAAAATCTTTTGTTCATATTATTAGTAATATATGTAAATAGTTAAATCATTATATTTAAATAAACATATCTTCTATAAATAATATATTGAAAAAAAAAATGATGTTTTTTTTGTACAATTCAGGTAAAAAGTAGGTTGAAAAAATCAAACAAATTGGTTAAAAAGAATACAGTATAACAGTAAAATAAACCAACTTTGTTACTTTAATTTTGGGTATCTTTTACTTTTTTTTTCCTTTAAATTTAAATAAAATATCATTTATTAATATACTCGGCGACCAGGAGAGAAGACACCAATATTAGCATCTTCCCGTAAATATAATGTATCCGTTATGATGATTTTGTAGGCAACTGAATCGTTCCTTTGGTTAGTCATCCTTGGCGGCGTAAAAAGCTGCATATCAGAGACGACCTTATTCCAGTATCTCATCAAGGCGCGTGTGATTCACCTGAGGTGAGATTCGTCATCTGGACGTTGGATTCACGCGTGGGGAACAGAAGCATCGGATTCCAAGGGAGTAACTGAAGACGTTACAGTATGAGGGCATGATATACATGCAGCATGTTGATGGGTCATGCATGGTTAATGTATGCTTAATGTTTCACACTCACACAGCCCCATGCCAGCTCGACATAATAATGGAAATAAATATAATGTTTTGGCAGAATTAATATTTATATGTTTTACCTACTCGGGCCCATTAAATGCGAATTTTTGACCGGCGATAAAAAAAAAAAAAAAAAGGGAAGGGGTGAAGGGTGTGTTGTGTAGAATAGAAAAAGAGCAGAGAGGGGCCACTCGCTGTGAGAGAAACCACTGCCAATAGCAGACACAGACAGACACAAGAGAGAGACAGAGGGAAAGACAGACTAGCTTCCTCCGTCTCACCAAAACAAACAAGGTAAATTTCATTGTAGACTGTGTTCTTTCCATCTTCTCCGTTAATTTTTTTTTTCTTTTCTTCGCCTCGAGAATCCCATCAGATTAAAACACCATTATTATTATTATTGTTATTATGAAATGTCTTTTTCTCTCTCCTTTAAAAAATTCTCACTCTGCTCATGTTGTATGGAGATTTGCACTCACTGTGTCCTCTGTCGTACCCAGGTCGGCTATTTTATATAAATATAATTCACAGATCCATAGGAAACACCCTATTTTATGTGAGGGGAGAAAAAAATCTGGTCCATATATTTGTAATCTTTCTCTTTTCCTTTTAATCTCAGCACTGAACCCATACTAGTTTTGGTTTTGGTTTTGATTGTTTGTTACATATATATCTGTATCTCTGGACTTGTTGAATCTTTTTTCTGTTCTTACTGGACGGGTGAAGAGAGTTTTATTTCTGCGTTTCTAGGAGGATCTGTCTTCAAAAAAGGGCAGGCAAGCGGTGGATTTATGTCGTCTGGATTTATTCTGGCAGTGATTGGGGCTCCGTTGAAGCTCTCTATAATTTGTGTTTCTTTTTCTCTCTTTTCGATTCTATCTGAGATTGTGTTCTCTGTGTTTGCCTCTTCCTCTTGGTGTATGCGACACTGCATACTCAGTGATAATAGCCTGAAGCCACCTGTTTCAATGCGATTGAGGTCAAAAAGGTTTGTTTCTTTGTTTGGACTGCTTTTCATATTTGTTTTTTCTTAGTTTTGTTCTGTGTATTGGTCTGATGTTCTCCTTCTGGTTTTGGAACAGGACTTGTTGCGGAGTGGAGTGTTACGGCGGCTTTCATATACAGAGATTTTCTTGTCTTTTCATATTCTTAAGAGGGGATTTAACTTGAGACCTTCAGAGTTTTGATTACCTTCTTCTGCTGGCTCTTCCTTTGATTTTCTTCTTACTTTCCTTCATTTCTCGGTTCTCTCTTACGAATTCTGAGGGTTTTTAGAGGGTTTTTCCTCAAATTTTTTTCCACCATGCCCGATTCTCGGAAACAACTGGCTTCTAAACCGAAGCAGAGGCCTCACCACTCCGTGCAAGAGTCCAAAGCAACGAGAAAGCTGCGTATAATTTACAACGATCCTGATGCCACTGATTCATCCGATGATGAGTCAGAGGTGATTCAGAGATCGAAAAAAGCAAAGAGAAGCTTTTGTGAGATCCCTCTCCCACCTCTTCCTGAGGCTTTCACTTCTCCTGAAACCAATTCCTTCGAGGTGAATAGCAACAGCAATGCGGTGAGGGTGAGGGTTTGCATTGAAGGTCAACCCCAGACAAAGAAGAGGGTTTTGACCCAAACCCCATCATCAAGGAGGAACACTTCTGGGAAATACAGAGGTGTTAGGCAGAGAAAATGGGGTAAATGGGCTGCTGAGATTCGTGACCCTTTTCAGAGTACTCGTATATGGCTTGGTACTTTCAACACTGCGGAAGAGGCTTCTCAAGCCTACGAGGCCAGAAGGCTTGAGTTTGAAGCCAAGGCTAAGGCACGAGCCTACAAAAATATTTCTGAGCCTTTGCCCACAACTTCTGAAAAGAGTATATGCTGTAACTCTTCTGATGCTGCTGCTGTGTCTGTTTCCGAGAAGTTTTCTACTACCTCTGATGACTCAGAAGGTGTTTTGTCGCACCCATCACCTTCTTCTGTGCTTGAGTTGGATTCTTCATCTTCCAGACCCATTGACAATGGTAATGTTTTGAGTGAAGAAGCTTTTGAGGCTAATGATTTGGTTTCTGAATTTGCTGAACTTGAAATTCCAGATTTGAGTCTTTTGAACTTGCCATCACTATTCAACAGTTCTACTGCTGCTCTTGCGTCTGGTGCCGAACCAGACTTTGGTCTTGATTTTGATTGGGTATCTCTTGAGGATTATGGTCAGGGATTTGACGATTTTGGTGGCTTGGAAGATATTCGTATTTGTGGATTTGATAACAATGAGCCTAGTAAGCTTCCTGATTTTGATTTTGGCGATTTCTGTGCTGAAGAGTTTGCTGGTTGGACCGAGGAGCCCCTCAACATACCTTGTGCCTAAGTTTTGCAGAAGTGCATAGGAATAATTTACAATATTTATTATAAGTTTTGGTGTTATTATGGTTAAGTTTTGTTAGTTTTTGTGAGATCTTAGAAATTGAATTAGTATCAATTTCTGAGTGCATATGCTGTTATATTTATTTGTTTATGAGGGAGGAAGTATTAGTGGAGTTAGTCTTTTAGCTTACTAAGATGGAGAGATAATCTTTGGGTTTTCTTGTGCTGCTAAGAGCCGTCCAAAGATCTCAAACCATGAATATCAAGTGAAAATTTTAAGTTAATTCTTCGTTTATGCTGAAGTAATTATTAATTTTATGGAAAAGTGGTACACATATATGTTAAACTTCATTGAGATTTTATGTTGATCTTTTTATTAATTAATCTAGTAATAATTTGACTTTTCAAAACATGTTTATTTTATTTCCATTGCCACGAAGGAATATCACTCCACCTGTTGAGAAGTTGCAGAGAATATCAGAGCTGAAGAAGACTATTCCCTAAAGAGTGAAAGATAGTATTGTAAATACTATACTTTCTGGAAAAAAACTTAATTTGTAGATTAAGTTACTGCATATAGGGGGGAATCGAAATATTGATGTAAAATCTTGTGTTGTTTTGTTACTCCAAAACTATGGATTTAGAAAAAAAATTGAAAAACTTATTTTAATGATAAAAAATAATAACAATCAGTTATTTATAAATAATAAAAAGTTAATTTTTTTTATAATCGTCCCAATGACCTTTGCTTTTAGGATTGCCTTGGTTGATTATGATTAATTCTGCTAGGATTTTTTACAAGTAACTTTAGAGATACAATCCATTATAGACTTTTATATGTATAACAATGTTAAGTGTTTTTATAGCAAATATTGATACCAACATTAAATAGTATTTATTTTTTTATAATTATTCAATGTTTTTTCATTAAATACATTGAAAATTAATGAATACACTAAAAATGTTGATATAAGATAAAAACATTTAATTTTACTTCTAAATATGACTTCACGAATTAATGAATAAACTACGTAATAGAAATAAAAAATTTAAATCAATAAAAATAAATAATAAGAATTGAAAACTTAATTTAAGTCAACACAAATTAATTCAGTTATAATTTTTTCCTACTTTTAAATTAATTTCTTATAGTCATTTTATTAATTTTAGATCCTCAATTGAAAGCATTATATAAAAAAAAAAGATGGATTTGAGTATTTTGATTAAATAATTTAAAATTGACGGAATCGATTAAACTCAAAGAAAATTGATCATCTAGGTAGTATAATTTTTATATTTTACTAGTATAATTTATTAATTACATAAAATTTTTGATAACATCATAATATTACGTCAACTTGTTGATGAAACACTTTGTTGACTTTTTAAATATGACTGAAATTCGTCCTTTAATTTATTTACAGTTATCATTTTAAGTTGTGGATTTTTCACATAATTTATAATTAATTATTTCACATTTAATCTTCTTTTAATTTTAATTCTCACTCATTCCAATTAATCTTCTGCTTTTGAAACCCAAAAAGCAAAGAAAATATGATTGTTTTGATTCCCAAAATTTGTTTAGATAGTAAAGATGTGATTTTTGACCAAAATAGTTTAAAAAAGTAGAAAGATGGTAGAGTTGAGGCAAACAAAGGTACCCTACCCCACCTAGCTGTAACGCATTTCCTTCCCTACTTCATCACTCTTTCACCATTTCCCTAATAAATAAACACATCTTTCTCCAGTGGGACCCTTTTCTCCATCTGTTCCTTCCTCCATCAACAATACTCTATACGTACATCATACCGTAGGATCCCATTTTTGTCCAATTTTTTAAATTAATATTATAAATATATGTTTTGATATTTTTTCTGCAAATAGTAAACTTTCCATTTCATGCATACCCCTACCCTACAATGCAATAAATCACTCACTTTCTATTCATCTCCATATTTTTTTTATATCGTAATGCCAAGAAATTAGAGTTTTATTATTACGTCTTTTAAAAATAAAACTGATTTGCTTTATATTAATTAAAATGCATTTTGTATCAAATTTAAAATTTTGTTTTGGTGGTTCATGCAGAGAATTCAGAATCTGATACATTGATTCTGATTCACATGGCTATGACTTTTGATTTCCTTTCTCCTCCCAACTAACCTAATGTCCATAATTATAGCAATTCAGTTTCGATTTTATTTTGAAATCAATCTTCAATTTCCGCATGCTGGTTCATGCACGGAGAGTGTGGAACAGGACACGTGGCTTGCATCAAGCGGTGGAAAGATCAGAAAATGGTGAAGTGAGATAATTAGGTATGGGTAAAGGGTAAATGGGTCCCAAAGAAACAAAGTTGGAGGGAGAATTAATGATGTTGTGATGATGGGAGTGAGAAAAAATGGAGAAACATGAGAATGTAAATTTTGTACATGGTGTGATATATTGGACCTTCTCATCTCTTGTTCAACTTTAATTTAATTTTCTTTCTGTTGGTGGTTTCAGAATTATAAAAATTGTACTAATCTTTCTGCGTTAATAAGCTTTAATTGACTTTGCGACCATTGGATGGAAATCTTTGTCAAATGTCTGTTCCCCACACCCAAACAATAACATCAACGTCTCATCCCCCACTTGCCTACTTAAATATACTGTGCGTTTTCATGTCAACAAAAAGTCGAAGGACCATAACAATTTTGCTTGGCCACCACGTTTCACTTCCTGCTCCACTTCCTATCGTCTTGATATAATAACTATTTAATCGTTTATAATATTAATGAAAAATAAATTCAATTCATGTTTAAGAAGGTCAAAATTACGCGGTAGCAAAGAATATTATACATTCATTGTAACAGAAAAAGGTTAATTTAAAGAGTGAATATTTGATTTTAATTGTAGTTTTTATCAGAGAAAATGTGAACACTGTATGCGAGGACTTTTCATTAAGGGGTGACTCTGAAAATTATTTTGTGGTGAGAAGAAGTGTGAAGTGTGGGAGAAGATGTCAGGTTTAGTGGGTCCTTCAGAATTGACACGAGGAAGGGAGAAAGAGAAGTATTTTACGAGGTTTTTCGCATACTTTCCTCTCAACATTTGACCTATTCGGTGGAATACTAAATTATAATTTTGTAAATGGAACGGATAAAAATATATACATTAAATCGATTTAATCAAAGAGAAACGTGATTGAACATTACCAAAGAAAAAGTAAATTAAATGCAACAAATTAAAGTTAATTTATTTGCATGTACGTTATCTCTTCGAAATACTCATGATGGGCAATTGAAATTTATATTAGGCCCGATAATCTAAAGATGTCAAAGTAGATAAACATGTATGAATTATTTGATTATGAGTTTAGTTAAAAATAAATTACTTTAATTTAGTTTAAATTTTTGGAAAGTCAAAAACTTTATATTTAAGTTCAAGTAAGTTGAATTATATTCAAATGTTTTATTTTTCTAATTGATAATTTATTTATTTATTGTAAAACAAGAGATATATTAATTTGACTTTTTCACACAAGCGTAAAAGTAAGAAATTTTAAAAAATAAATAAAAATTAATGGTCAGTCCGTTTTATCCTATCTTTTTGAACCAGTTTTATTATACCTAATTATAATTATACTAGTTAAAAATTATAGTATCGACTTATAATTTTACAAACAGATAAATTACGCATATAATTTTTTAAAAATTGTTGAACAACATTATAATATTTTAAATAATCAAAATATCAATCTACATAATAAATAATTACAATGAAATAATATAAAAGATTAAATTTTCTCAACTATATCACATATCTACTAATACTTAACTAAAATTGACGAAACAAAAGTGTTTTTGTTTGTTATAATAAAAAAATAAATAAACTTTTTTAGATTAAATATAATTTTAATTTTGTGTTATTAATTTTATTTTTTTAGTATTTATTTATTATTATTGTAATATGTTCCGGTAAACTGTCAATTATTTTTAGAATGTAATCATTGTGAATAATATTTTTATGATGATAACAATTTATAAATTTTTATGTTTAAAATATTTAATACATTTTCTTTAATTTAAATTTACAGAAAACAATCATATATTTTTTCTCATTTTTAAAAATGTATACATATTTTAATATACATATATAATTATGTCATGTTCTATATTATTTTTAAAAATAACATATCAATATATCAAATATTTGATGCACAATAATAAACATATCATATATTTTTCCTATTTCTACAAAAATATATATAATTTTTTATATGCATAATGACATATTTTGTTATTTTCAAAATTATCATACCGTACATACGATAGAAAACATATTTATAATACTTTTGTTTAACATATAATAACTTTTTATTTATTTTTTGTTTAACATATAATAATTACTTTTTCGTGGTCAGGATTACACGCCATTAAAGAAGGAAGTGGTTACGAACATCTTATTCCCGCTTTTGTTGATTATGAGATGTAGTTTTCACAAATAACTCTTTCGTCTGTTTTTTATTATTATTTATTTGCACTTGAATTTGTTATATTACTTGCATCTTAAATAAGTTTTGGATTCAAATGTGATTTTTTTTTCTTTAAAATTTAAGAAATACTATTAATTCTTAGTATTATATAGCACTAACTAATTATTTAGATTTTAAAAAAAAATTACCATCCCAAATAATACATCTATAAGTCATTACTAATTTTTTCAATCCATAACATAAGTTGTCTTCATTTATCCTAAAATAAATATCTAACCTTAAAAAATATTTATCAAAAGTTCTGGAGAAATATTTTCTTTTTAAAAAAATGTAAATACATGAATAAATATTTTTGATATTAAACATTTAATAATATATTTCTTTTGTTATAATTTTTATTTTTTATAAAATATATTTTATTAATATTAAAAAAAACTGGGTGTAAAAAAACCGAAAACAAGACAAAATTATTTTGAAAAAACTTGAAACTTCTTTATTTCTTGTAAAAAATAGCTTAATATATATATATATATATATATATATATATATATATATATATATATATATATATGTATATATATGTTTAAATAAAACGATTCGAACCTACTACTTTTAGCAAGTACTTTTTAATCTATAAATGGGTAAAGTTTGCGTACTCGATTTCGGCCTTGATGGAAAAATTAGAAAGCTGTGAATGCACTGGTCCTGTCTGAAACAATCATTTAACCTGATTTTATAGGACGAACTCATTCATTTGGACCCTTTTTTCTTTTAGTGGGAAATAAAAAAATATAGAGTATTTCTTTCTGCATTCCATAAAATTTTTTCTTGCACCCCATCATAGTTTTTCAGAATTTTGATCTGGAATAAGTGTTTTATGGAAAAAAAAAATGCAAAATTGGTCATATGTTTGGAAAAGCAAAATTTTGACGGAGAAATTTGTGGGGTGCAGAAAGAAATACCCAAAAACAACTAATTTTTGGGCACATGAGCTTGCAATTGGGCTTAAGGGTGAATAGATACTTACATGGATCTAGATTTCTTATTGTACAAAAATAAGTGGGGATTCCCCTACTTTTTTTAAGACTTTTGCTATTTACACCTACGAATTTACTGAATAGAATATATATTTTTTAATATTTTTATTATTAAAATTTGCTTTTTGTATAGAATATAATAAAACCTTTTTTTCATTTCCATACATCATTCGTTAAATCTTATCTTTCTCTCCAATCTTCGTGTTTTTTAAACTTACTTTTAAACTTCATCTCCAACAGACCTTAAACCATTTAAATGTATTTTATTGTCATTTCGTTTCTTCCATGGTAAAATAATATAATTTCATCATAATTTTATTTATTATATTTAATATATTTTTTCACTAAAATAAGCTTGAAAGGTGAATGATGCATTGGATGGATTATATGTGCTAAGTATTAACTAGAGTGGTGATGATTACATGTATATGTAGGCAATAACTAAGGATATATTAATGGATTGAGTAAAAAAACAAAGAAATCAAGTACTCTATGTGAAATTCATTCATACCGAAAATGGTATATTTTCATTCTAATGAGATATTATGGCAAGTGTTGGTTTGTAAGTTCGAATTTAATGAGTGTTTTAGAAACATACAATCATTACATATCTATTGCAAAATGAATAACTTTGGATAGTTGAATGTGAAATTATACATATATTAATATTGATTATTGTATATTTAATTGAATAGTTAGTTTATCCCTATACTTCATATCATTTTATGATTCTAGTATGATCGTTTTTTTCATAACAGTTGCGACAAACAACACTAGAACGAGCTCGAAGCATAACTTTTATTTTTATGTATTTTAGTAAAATATATTTGGATTATATAATATAAACACATAATGACTATATAATCCAAAAAATAATATGTAATTGATATTTTTGAATAATCTATAATACTTTATATTTTTTTAAAGTAATTTAGTTATTCAAATTTATGTTTTCCAGTTTTAAATATTTTGATTAGGTTTGAGGATTATAAATTTGAATTTTGGTCTCACGATTCATGAATTTGGTAATCCATATATCCTAATTGCATGAATTCAGTTTTCTTCCACAGCTTAGTCTCCTCGCACGTTATTAGTCAGTGTTAAACAAAATTCAAGAAATTAAAATATTAAAAATTACACAATTGTGTACTGTAATATATGAAATTTCAAATTATATAACTTTGTTTTAAAAGAGAAAAATTGTATTTTTTTTTTATTGAAACTTGAAAGAATAAAATTTATAATAGAAAAGGGTCCAAATAATAATAATAATAATAAAAAAGAGAAACTCAATTTTGTCTTTGGTGCTGGATTTGGGGGTTGTGAACTACTATTTCCACGGCAGAAATAAATTGCCACATAAAGGGTGGGTGTGGAATACGTGTTTTACTTACTTTCTGGACTAAGGTTGCTGTTGGTTGTTTCAACTTCTCCCTATCAATAATAGCTATCACTCACTATAATGACAAATATAAGATATTAGTTAAATATTTTAAAACTAAATAAATGACACTTATACAATAATATTTCTTCTGTCTAAATGATCATTATGTTTTTACACATTTATTAAATATTTTATAATAAACATATTATATTTCCTTTATTTACTCTCCCACATATACATTATCCTCCAAGTTCTTTAAAATTAAGAAAATTTATTTGAAGAAACTTTGGAAGAGAATAACTATCTGTACGTTGCAATTTGAGAACATAAAATATTTTAGAATAAGTTACAAATATTAAAAATACATATAATTTAGATGGAGGAAGTAATTTGTACGATATATTAATGATGAGATGACAAAACAATAATAAAAATGAAAAAATTACTATAGGTATTATAAATCTATCATAAAGTGAATATATGATTGAATAACATTACAAAAGTTATTTTCACTTAGTACCATTAATGGAAAGTAAGAATTGAAATCCAATATTAGATGGATGATAGTCTAATTTCGTACCTAGAAAATTAAATTATGAGTTGTCTCATTTTTAATGGGGAAACATGACAATGACATGAACAAAACACAAAAATGAATATTTTAAATTGAGTATTGTTTATTGACAATGTAGGGAAGATTACCTCCTGCATATGCTGCTTTTATTTATTTATTTTTAAGATTTAGTGTATCTTTGGTATCAAATTAAGCAGAAATGAATCTGAAAATTAATATATATATATATATAGATATATATATATATAT
>Ga0214542_1000563_pt1 | contig 68267 bp, 44 predicted proteins | sample CNSS1metaG_FD_160096 | JGI IMG/M metagenome (GOLD analysis project Ga0214542, IMG submission 160096) | Root nodule microbial communities from cowpea collected in UCLA plant growth center, Los Angeles, California, USA - CNSS1 | ecosystem: Host-associated > Plants > Roots > Nodule | place: USA...
AATTACTTCTTCCGAACCCAAAACATTTTAGATAATTAGCTTAGTAGAAAAACAAATGGTTAAATTTATAGAAGATTTACTTTTGGGTAGAATTTTATTTTGAAATCAACAGTGTATTTTTTCATTCAAAATATATTAGGTAATTAACAATTATATATTGTTATTTTTAAATAAATAGTGCATTTATTTTTAATGATAATTTTAGATAGATATGTAAAATTTATTTTATAAATTTATAAATTATTTAGAAATTTATAATAGTTATTTGACTTTTCACTAAAACACATAAGTCCAGATTCAAGAATTTAAAAGTTAAAAGTTAAAGAAATAAAATTAAGATGATTTGTTATAAATACTAAAAATATAGTTTCATGTAAAAAAAAAACATATATTTATATTCCAATATATCATAAGGTAGGAAATAAAATAATTAAAATTTGTGTGTATAAACTAATTTCACACAATTTTTTTAATGAATAACTAAACACATGATTTGAAAATACTACATTTAAAACTAAAGTATTCTTTATATATATACACTTCATTCAAATATACTTAAAAATTCTTGATACACATATCACACAGACTCTGATAGGTTCAAAACTCTCATTTTTTCTCACATCCATCTAACAGTTTTTAATATAAATAAATATTTTAATAATATTTTACATCATTTTATAAATATACAATTTGTTATATACTTGTTTGTTAAAATATAAAGAATTGCTTACAACTTCTCACATAATCAACGGCTTTTTTTTATTTTGGGGTCTATTAAAAGTTAAATTTGTATAAATGGATTCCTTATTTTGTTTTTGCAAAAATGAATCAAGTCGTTGGGATGAAAGATGACATTGGAGGTGAAGTCGTCCTCCCCGACTGGTTTCTTTATTTCTTTTTAAGTTAATGTCGTCATCTAATATGATGTTTTCTTTTATTTGAAAAAAGTGAAGTCGTCCTTCACTTTTTCAATTTTTTCAATTTTTGTTTGTTTTTTTTAAAAAATAATAACTGATAAATTTTAAAAAGAATAATGAAACTAAAAAATTTTAAAAAATTAAAAACTGAAAAAAAAAAAAAAAAAAAAAAAAAAAAAAAAAAAAAAAAAAAAAAAAAAAAAAAAAAAAAAAAAAAAAAAAAAAATAAAAACTGAAAAAAAAAAAAATGAAAACTGAAAACTGAAAAAATTTGAGAAAAAAGGAAAAATAATGAAAAAAATCTGAAAAAAAAGAAAAAATAAAAAACTGAGATATTTTAAAAAAAATAATGAATAGTGAAAATTTTGAAAAGAAAAATTAAAAATAAGTAAAACTGATTTGAAAAAAAAGTGAAAAGTGAAGTTGGTAATGTTAGAGGACGACTTCACTTTTTAATTTAAACAAAGTCGTTATGTCTAATGACAACATTAATTTGAAAAAAAAAAAAAATTCGGTAGGGAAAGGATGACTTCATCATGAATGTCGTTCTCCTCGTAACGGCTTGATTCAATTAAAAAAAAAAAATCCAACAGAACCTATTTTACAATTTTGTGGTGAAAGAAACCTAAAATAAAAAAAAAAATTTCATAATCACACCGTATACTTTCTCTGTTACTGTTACTCCCTTCCAGCAAACAAATTGTAATCTATGTTAACCGGGAAATGCAGGTTATTCCTGCTGTTACATTTGCCCGTGGAAGTTTAGTAGGCATCTTGTGACGTTATCTTTTTTCTTTTCAAATACAAAATTAAACAAAAAAAGGTATCCTATCATTGAATTATTATAACAAAGGAAACGTGTGATCGACAGAGATTCTCCGATCCTAAGGTCTTCCCTTAAGAAAATAATCTGGTGCATCCGATACCATATTGTGCCCATATATCAATCTTATTACAATAATTTCATTTTTTTTTTTATTTTATGCCATTGCAAAGTGATTTTTTTATTGTTATCAACTGAATTCTACTTTCTTCTTTACATTTCTTTATCTTTCCATCTCCGTCGTCTTCATTAACCTTTCCAAATAAACAAGTGGTATGTATTATTTAAAAGTTGAATAAACTTACCTTATTTTTATTGTGATGATGTACACAGTTTTATGTATTTTAACAAAGAAAAAACAAAATCATAATATATTTTTTTCTTATAAGATCTACAATATAAAGAAAATATTAAAAATATATTTAAAACTTTATTTGTTCATTGAATGTAATAAACTATTAATGAATATAAAGTCAAACTATACTGTGGGAGAACAACTACATTGCTTCTTGAGTTTTCTTTTGTGGGAATAAAATAAACCTCATGATTCATGATTAGGAATTTGAATATTTGAATTTAATGGCACGACAAAAAGTGAAGAAGAGGGAGAGAGAATCACGTTCCTCCAATAAGACTGGAATCTAGGAAGATGGGTATCCCACGCGCGCACTGCAGGGAACCCAGGAAGTAAGTGTGGAACGCAGCACAGAGTGCAGAAACCCAGCCGGGAGAGTGGCGCAAAGAGAGTGCGCACATTTGAGATCAGGTCCAGAGAGGAAGAGGAGAGTGAGGTTTGGAGTTGGTGTCGTGTGTGTGATTCAGACACTTCCCCTGTGACTCAGCGTCTTCCTGACCTCTCCCTCTTTTCCCTTTTATCTTAATTCTCACTCACCCACTCTATTCCATTTCTATTCTCCACACACTCACGCTCTCACTCTCATCACTCTTTCACCATGGCGCTGCACTCCGTCTCTTCCGTCCCACACGTGCTGCGCCTCTCTGAGCCATTCCCTTCCCTCCACAACGCTCATCTCCTCCTCGACCTCGTCCCTCTCCGCCGCAAACCTAAGCGTCGAACTCGCAAACTGAGAGCGTTCCCCTCGCCGTCACCGCTTCCTCGTTCAGCCGTCAAAGCTGTTCTCCATATCGACCGCACAACCGACAATCGTCTCCATGCTTCGTCTGCTTCCTCGTCTTCTGATTCCAAACCGCAGGTCTGCTTTTGCTTTCTTGTAGCATTTTTTTGATTACTTTCCTGTGTCCTACTATTTCCTGAGGAGATGAGGAGTTGTGATCGGAAGATTGAAAGGTGGAGGAAAACACTGTCAGATTTGTTCTACAGTCAATCTTGTCATCGCAATACGCAACACTGTAGAAAATCTCGCGAGAGACTGAATCTGTTAGAATCAAAATCGAAGTTGAACGAAGAAGAACTCTAAGTAACTATATACAAGCTCATTTCACTGACATGATTATTCACTATCATCTTGATATGAAGTTACTTAGTACTTTAGGCTATAAGCGGGGAGGTTTCTATAGCAGAATGCCATGGCTATTTAGTTGACTGGAGAATGTTTTGTGTAGCTAATTTCTTTGACGTAATTGCTGTTCATTTAGACGAGGAACAGTGTTTTGTAGGAGCTCTTTGATTTCTTTTTACCAAGAGATAGGTTCAGATAACTTTGGAATGAAAAGACCATTCCAAAAGTGATTTATCTTCGTCTAGAAAGAGAATTTGTATTACCTGGAAACTCGAGGCCAGAGACCTAGTCCTTAATTGAATGTTCTTAATACAATCTCCGAGGAAAACATCTTAAAGCAAACAAACAAAGAGACATCATTCATGAAGACCAAAGCAAGGAATAGAGGTTTCCTTCATCTTATTAGTCACCTTGAAATGAAGACTTTGGAGACTTTTTTTAGAACTCCAATGTCTTTATTCAATGCCAAATATGTAAGAATATTCCCCAACTTGCCTAGTCATATGTAACTCGCATCTCATAAATAGTGTGTCACCCTGTCCGACACGTAGACATGACACTCATACAAGGTGAAGTGTCTAATTTGAAGGCATATTTTTTGCCTGTGACATAATTTTGACATGGTTTCACCACCACGTTGATAATAACGACAAATATAATGATTCTCTAGAAATTCCATAAACTTGTAAATTTATTGTATAAGTCTCTAAAATGATTATGGAAATAAGGAACACATTATATTATCACTACTTTTTAGATATGTGTTTGGATTATTATTTTTGACTAATCTTGTTTGTTGATGATTTTTAGTATGTAGATACATAATGATCTAACATGTAGATCCGTTCCCTTTGTCCTAGATTTTGGAGACTACATGTGTTAGAGTGTCCATATTCGTGTCGTGTCAGTATCCGTGCTACCTTATAAGCTTTCTCAAATGCAAACCATGATGTTTTGCCCTTTCTATGTCTTCAGCCACTTTGTTAATAAGCAAGACTATATCTAAATTCTAAAATCTGCCTGCCTGCTGTGAAGACACTTTAATTGTCAGAAACTGTGTCTGGAAAAACATAGAGGACCCTGATGGTCAGTTTGTATTAGCTAGTTAGTTACATGACTAATTGACCGATTATGTTCATCCTTAACTTTGTATTATATCCTTCAGTGGAACTGAACTCATACATGTACAGTTGAATATCTGCCATTAGGTTTAAATTATCCAACTCCCAATGAAGTTGCACTTTTAAGAAATTCCAATAACGTGGGAAGAATGTAACAGTGCAGCTTCCAGGCTCTAGAGCTTACCACTGATGAAGTTTTTTTTAGTTAATTAAATTATTTTATATATATTATTATGGAATGCGTTCTACAATATCAGATTACTAGTTGCATTTTCTGGAAATGTACTGGAGATGTTAATCATATCATACATAGAATGATAGCAAGCCACCAGCCGAGTGTGCTCTTTTAAATGTATCCTTGTTTGTCCTTTCAATTTTGTTTAAATGATGCTTTAGCAAATGTACAGGAAAACAAACGTTATTGTGAGTGTCATTTTATTAATTCATGAATGTGTAAAATTCCTTATCGACTTTTTGGTCAAAATCAAATCCATGTGTACAATGGTAGCAATTGGTTGTACTTGAATGTACCCTTGTTTGTTTGTTTGCTTGTTTTTTAATGGGATATTTCTGGTATTAGACCCTTGGTTGGAAGCCACATTGGACCACACGTCTACAACTAATTTGAGTCACTTTGGCTTGACCCATTTAACAGTAAAAAGCTCTCCCAATACATATTTTGTCCACTCACAAGATACAACCAAGATCCTTATCCTTACGACTTGAACCAACATATGTTCTCCACTTTCAATTTTGTTTAAATGCTGCTTTAGCAATGGACAAGTAACAAGTATAATCTTGTTTAAGTGTGAATTTGGTTTAACTATTCTATGAATCATCATAACTTCTAAATAAACTGGAACATAGAATGAGTGTTACATCTTTTTCTTGTTGTATTATAGTTTTTAATTTGCAGTTTGTTTCTCAATTAGGTGACTCTGGCCTGATGCATAGAAGTTCCACCATTGTGGGGTCTGAGTTATTTTATAACATAATTTTTCAAATGTTTTCTAATCAACTGTTAGATATTGTGTAATGTAATCCACACGATAACATGTTGAGTATCCTAGTCACTTGTTGGACAGGTTGCAAACTTGGAGGACATACTATCAGAGAGGGGAGCCTGTGGGGTTGGATTCATTGCCAATTTGGAAAATAAGGGATCACATGAGATTGTCAAGGATGCTTTAAATGCTTTAAGTTGTATGGAACATCGTGGTGGTTGTGGAGCTGATAATGATTCTGGGGATGGTTCAGGGCTGATGACTGCAGTTCCATGGGATCTACTTGACAATTGGGCCAACAAACAAGGGATCGCTTCCTTTGATAAATTGCATACTGGTGTTGGAATGGTTTTCTTACCCAAAGATGCACAACTTCTCAATGAGGCGAAGAAAGGTTAATGTGTTACTGTTTTGAAATTTTGATGATTAGTTGAGCTCCAATAATGTCTTTTGTTTGTGGTTTACCTGAGATAAGCATGTTTAATTGTTTGTAACTTTTGTTGACTCGTGTTGCATAATGCATGCTGCATGATGTTCTCCCCTTTTTTGTGTAACGAAAATTTCCTTATTTCTTCTAGGAAAAAATCTAAGTTTCACCTCGATTATAGAGTCTATAAAGAGTATGTATGACTGTTGAAACACAGTAAGCTAATGAGTCGATTTTGTAGGGCTAAATTGTACCAAACTCATATTACAAGATGGTATCAAAGTCTATCTCATCCCTTACAAAAAAAGTTGCCTACCATATTATCCACACACATGGGCATTGATGCTGGACTGCAAGGAAATATATTGGGAAAAATCCATTGACTAGAAATAGAGCTCGAAATGAGTATACAAATAGGGGATAACCCTTATCTTATAAGTTTTTTTTGTGGGACTTATTTAGATTCAAACTCATTATAAGATTTTTCATTGATTGAGCATGCTATTCTGTAATTTACTTAGTCATTGATGACGTGTGAATGTCATACAAGCCTATTGTTAAAGATATGACTTGAATGTCAAAATAACAATCAATCTTCAATATGCTTCGTCCTTTTAAATCATATCTTTTAACACTTCCCTTCAAGCTTATGTATCATATGAGTCAAGCTTGTTAAAAATGGTCAGAGAGCATGACGGCTACTGAAAACAAAAATGGATTAATGACACAGTGGCTGCTGGAAAGTGAAAAATGCTCAGGGGACATGGTAACTTTCAGAAAGAAAAAATGACCAGAGAACGGTGCTATTTCCTGAACGTGACGTTCTCTTTGTTAAAGTGACAATCAATCTTCAATGTGCCTCATCCTTTCTAATCATATCTTCAACACCTATGAACCACAATCTTTGTAAAACTTGTAGTTGAAGCATGTTTCGATCAAGACATTGAATAAAACAAATGATAAGAGTTCATACATTGTAAAATCTTTGTTGCTGCATCATAGTTTGTGTAGTACAGCATATGCTGTTTGGTATCACTTTACTTTATGTATCTTTGTATTTCAGTATAATTACTGTATTGAAGAGGAACTGAATTTATATAGGAGCTTTATTTTCATTGTTAAACATGTAGTTGTCTTAAACCTTATATTTATCATGTGTGGTGCTTTGTAGTGCCCTTTGGCTATGGCATTATAGCATGGATTCACCAAAAATATAAGTCGTAAAATCAGTCATACCCATAGTTTAATTGAAACCATTTCAAATGATGAAACTCTCAACATCATATTTTTCAAATTCATCTGTTCATAAAAGAATTCTATTCCAACCGTATACGCTAAATAATTGTAAGTTGAGAGCCAAGAGCTTTTTGTTGTGCAGTTTTAAATCCTTCCAGATTAATGAACAAGAGCTTCTGAATATCCTTGAGACAAACCCAATATTAATTGAAAATGCCAAAGTTTTTCCAAATAATGGAAGCTTCTTAACAATGGAAGGACCTTGAGGTTAGCAATATTTGCACCTGTACCCTGCTTATTTTAGAAATAACACTCACCTCCCTTACATCTTCCTAACTTTGTTACTTTAAAAAATAAGGGACCAATGTCTAATTAAAACTATATTGGATATCCTACATCGAATTGACATATGGATAAATTATAATATATAAGTGAGTCTAAACCTCATCTTGGAACCTTATCTTGTAAGTCAGTTTTGTGCAGTTGAGTTAGATTTAAAGTCCATTTTCTAAGATCTTATTTGAACCTATCCTAGTAAGATTTGTTGGGCCTATTATGTCACTTGCTATTGGATCACCCACAAATATCCAGTCCTAAGCTCGAAATATGTGGACCATGACGCTTAGGTATGTATTGGAGATCACATGTCAAATGAAGATATAATCAAATCATAATATATAACATATAAGTAGCTGTAAATCTCATCTTATAATTAAGCTATGTGAAGTTGAGTTAAGTTTATAGTCCATTTTCTAAAATGGTATCAAAGTCTACTCTAGTATGATTTGTTGGGCTTGTTATGCCACCGATTATTTAGTCACTATCAAATAACTTACAAATATCTAGTCTCATGTTCTAGATGTCTAGTTCTTGGTGTGTGGGAGAGTTGTGTTGGAGATCCCACATAAACTAGATATAAGACCAAATTATATATAAGTTGGTGCATACTTTAACTCGTTAGTCAATTTTGTGAGGTTGAGTGAAACACAGTGAAAATCTGAACATAAGATTTTTAATAAAATAAAAATATACAAAAGCTTTTACATTAGGGCCATTATGCTAGTGTATAGTTGGAAAGGATAAAGAGGGCAAGAAAATGATAATGAGCCTTGATATAAAAGACCTGCTAGTGTATGAAAGTAGAAAGAAAAAGGTTGAACAAGAAGAATCGGTTGCGGGAGGGATACAAAGGGCAATCATGTTTATTACTCTAGTGTTATACTCCCTCTTTGCCCTATTATTTATTGCTTAAGCCCATGACTGCCTCTATATAGAATAAACAAAAGATATGAGCATGTTAAACTTCTGACTAATTAAAAAGTTGAGTTGAAAGCGTTAATGTTTTAAAAAACGATGTGGGCAAATGCTCTTTCTCACATATATTAAAGGCTATATACAGCTCATGTGAAAAATTTTCATGGAGTAAGCATATATTTGCAGACTTGGTAAATTTTCTTAACCTCTTATTTATACTAAAATGTTCAAGGTGGCCACATGAAAAAATGGTAAAGTTTAGGGATGTCTATATTAAATTTTGCTGTTTATTTTGTTTCTCTCCCTCTTTTTTTATTTTTTAATTCTGTTAGGACTTTTGCTACCCTTCATTCTTGTTATTAGTTCCTCTTTGAAGAAAAAGAAGCCTGTATATGACCATGCAAACATGCTTTGGGCAACACTAGTGGTGCATCTTGTCTTCATAAATACTTTATGTGCATGATAAGTCAATTATGATATATTAGTTTACATTCTCTTAAATTGGTCAATATGAATTTTGCACTCTAATACACCTGTTTATGTTCTGACATGTATTTTACATTTTTTTTGGGTTTAGTTATCATAAATATTTTTCGGCAAGAAGGTCTTGAGGTTCTTGGTTGGAGGCCTGTCCCTGTAAATACTTCTGTTGTTGGTTATTATGCAAAGGAGACCATGCCCAGTATACAACAGGTATTTGTTAAGATTGTGAAAGAAGAAAATGTTGATGACATTGAACGAGAACTGTACATCTGTCGGAAATTGATTGAAAAAGCAGTAAGCTCAGAAAGTTGGGGAAATGAGCTTTATTTCTGTTCTTTATCCAATCAAACCATAGTTTACAAAGGGATGCTTCGCTCAGAAGTGCTTGGGTTGTTTTATTCTGATCTTCAAAATGATCTTTACAAGTCCCCTTTTGCCATTTATCATCGAAGGTACAGCACAAATACCAGTCCCAGATGGCCTCTTGCACAACCTATGAGGCTTCTTGGTCATAATGGAGAAATCAACACCATACAGGTTGCGTTTTTTGACATTAAAACGCTATAAAATTTTTCTTTTGGTTGATTTATGAAATTGCCACATGTTTTGTGCAGGGGAACTTGAACTGGATGCAATCACGAGAACCATCATTGAAATCACCTGTATGGCGAGGCCGTGAAAATGAAATTCGTCCTTATGGAAATCCAAAGGCATCAGACTCAGCAAATCTTGACAGTGCTGCAGAAGTATGTCAATAACCGAATTTAAATTATTAATTCCTTCTGCTTGAGGATCTTGATAATAATGATTCTTTTGGAATATATTGTTGAAATTTTAATATATATGATCCTTTTACACTTATGGTTATACTTGTAATGTTATCTTTTATTTCAAATTATTTTTCATAATCCAATTTTTTAAAATTTCAATATATCAAAGTTATTTGTTAGGTAATGCTCCTATTGAAACGCTTACTTTTTGTTTGGACTAAGATGCTTAATAGGGTTGATCAAAGTGATTTTACATATTTATTGGCTTTTTGTAACTATTTCAATTTTCTTTTCATGATTTTCATAGGGACAAGGGACTAAGCTCTTTTCATATGTTTCCATGTTTTGCTTTCTCTTTTCGCTTGCTCTATGAGAGGATTTTATGCTTCTTTATTTCTATTGTTCTTTTTTCTCTTTAATGTATTTCGTCTTTTATTAAAGTAAAACATTGTTAAAAAAAAACCGAAAGAAAGAAATTGATAGTCCAAATTTCGATGGTTGCTCTGAGTTGATTGTATTGTTTCTTACGGACTCCTCTTTTTAACATATAAAATTTGTTTTGTTTTCAATATCCTCTGTTTTTTAGATTTTCTTTTGTTCTCATCATCATCATTATAATAATAATTATTTTTATTATTAATTTTTGTGTATCAAATTCTAGAATTGTTATAATAGTCATGTTTATATCTTGAGATGAATGGTCCACTATGTTTCAGTTATTGATAAGAAGTGGTCGAAGTCCCGAGGAAGCTATGATGATTCTTGTTCCAGAGGCTTATAAAAATCATCCAACTCTGACAATCAAATATCCTGAGGTATTTGTTTTATGTAACTGACTTGTCCAATCTCATGGTTATATATCCCTGCTTGTTATTGTATGTTCTGTGAACTTTATTTTTCCAAATAAGAAAAACATGTTCTGTCAGTTTATCACTTACTGTAAGTCATATAACAAAGAAGTCGTTTGAAGTCCTTTTGGGTGGTAATGACTTTGTTGTATTTTATTTTTAAAACCAAAAGCTGGTCTGTAAAGGTTAATTGTTTGGTTTATTACTTATGAAATTTAGGTGGAAGTTATTTTAACCAAATATATTTAATAAAGTAAATGGTAGGGGAAATTGTAGAAAGAGTTCGTGAGTCACTGCAGGTGGACGTCAAGTGTTTTGAGGCTGTGTGTGAAGGGGTGCCCATGGTGGCGTGGCCTCTGTATGCAGAGCAAAAGCTGAACAAGGTGATTTTGGTGGAGGAAATGAAGGTGGGTTTGGGTGTGAAGGGGAACAAAGAAGGGTTAGTGAGTATCACCGAGTTGGGTAACTGAGTGAAGGAACTGATGGACTTAGACAGAGGGAAAGAAACTAGACAAAATATTTTCAAAATGAAAGTTAGTGCCACCGAAGCAGTGGGAGAAGGTGGGTCTTCCATCATTGCTTTGAATAGGTTAGTGGAACTGTGGAAAGAGCACTAGTAGTATAGAATTAGATGAGTGAGATTGATGGAATGAATAATATTAAGTTTAGAAAAGTGTGATGCAGCATAAAAGCTGCTAAATATCTTTCTGAATAAAGAATGACTAGGTGTGGTAGTTGCAGAAAATTATCTTATGCATATTTCTCCTCAAATAGTTTTCCATTTGCTCGAATTCTAATTGGAAATACAAAATTGAAAGTTGTTATCCGCTTTCACGACTTTCTTATTTTTGAATCTTAACTGAACTCATGCACATGCACCACGGCTTCCAATTCCATGTAAAAAAATTGAAAACTGTGATGACTGAGGAATGACTTCTTCATTTTGACATTCTAACTGAACTCGTGCTGATGGGCACGACTTCCAATTTCATACATTGAAAGCCATTCTGGTGCAGCACGACTTTGCAGATACAGTGAAGTGAAGTTGTCTTTCCCTTCAGCAACTTCTGATTTTCAAAAAAAAAAAAAGAAAAGAAAAAGAGGAAGTCGTTATCCTGGATACAACTTCAGTTTTACTTTTCAGCCTAGTTTGAAATCGTGAGCATGGGGGCACGACTTCTTAGCCTAAAGTCGTCTCACTCATGTACGACCTACCCAAAAGCTGTAATAAAAATGAAATCTGCCCATTCTCGAAATTTATCTGCAAAACTACACCATTCGGGTAAAAAATCCGGAAATGCAGAGTCTGTTATGTTTGTTGCATCTTATCTTTTATTTCTTACAATCTTTTGAACCAATTCTTTTCAAATTCTGCATGAAAGTGTCCTTAATGTTGTTTTTACTTCTTAGGCGCTTGATTTCTATGACTACTACAAGGGTCAGATGGAAGCTTGGGATGGACCAGCCTTGCTTTTGTTCAGGTATAAATGCTTAAAAAGTAATCCATGGGAACATGATTGACTTGTTCGCCTGTCACTGTATCTTATTCATATCAAGTGACAAAAAAATGTTAGAGGTAACACTAGTCTGCAAAGTGTGGTTAGTATACCAAAACCAGAATTTAATGGTCCTCCTAATCCATGTAACTTGTAAGTCTTATGGAAGGGAGAGGGTTAGGTGTCCAAGAAAAAATTTCCGCGTGATTATTGTTTTACTCTCGTGTAGCAACTCTTTAATGAATTACTTGTTCTTGATTCCGTGTTGTTTTGCAATGTGATTCTTGATTGATTTTAATGGTTATTTGCTATAGTAGTATTTAATGGGATATTCAGTGTGAACATAATGTAGAAGTTAGGAAAAAACTTATTCTTTGGATCTTTCTGTTTTGCCATTTCGGTGATTGCTGGTAATCCCATTGTTGTCACAGTGATGGGAAAACTGTTGGTGCATGCCTTGATCGTAATGGACTTAGACCTGCAAGGTATTGGCGAACATCAGACAATATGGTCTATGTTGCCTCAGAGGTGAAGTCCCAAACTTTTATCCCCTGTAATTAATATAATGTTATATGATGTCTCTGTTTAGATGACAGTCTTACTCTATTGTTTAAGTTGAGAAATTTTGGGTGAATATGTGTTTTGGCTCCATTTGAACTGGGAAAAGCCAAGATTTGTTCAACTTCATCTCACTAAATCTTCTATTATCTCACCTCGTGTCATTTTCTTTGGTACATTAAAATTAAACTGTTACGTCCCTTTTGCTGGTGGCTTTCCAATTAATACCGCATTAAGTTTTTAAATTAAACAGAGATGAACAGTATTTCAGATATTAGTATCTGACCTTTCTTCTATTGATTTCTTTGTGCACGTCCTGTGAATATGATCTTGCTTTGCTTATGATGTTTTTACTTTATTTTATGATTCTTACTTAAAAGATAATGATGAATATAGAACAATTTGGTTTGTTTAAAGCATTTTTTTGAAAATTGGCATCTCCTGAACTTATTTGCAGGATAACAATCACAGTTCTGAAACCAAAAGTTCAGTTTCATGACTTTCAATTATTGTATTTAAGATATTTTACCTTGTGTTGTTCACTTTTAGGTTGGTGTTGTGCCAGTGGATGAATCAAAGGTTGTCTTGAAAGGCCGCTTAGGTCCAGGCATGATGATAACGGTTGATTTAACTGGTGGTCAGGTTTGTATTGGAGTCTTTTCTTATTTCACTTGTTCTACTCCTGAACTTGTTGTTGCATTATTAATATTGATTTAAATATTTGTCCAACTTAGAAATTTTCTTTTATTTGATGCAACTTCCATGTTCCCAAGTGACATAAAGTCATTCATTGAATAACATTCCACTTGGCCTTTTCTATTGATTCTGAAATTTTGTGTATGAAGCTAAACTTTATTCTCCTTATTCTGTTGGATTTAGAGAGGCAGAGCTTAGGGAGAAAGAGAGAACTTGAAATGAAAACACTTATTCAAGAGAACATAGTAGTGTGTACAGGTTCTGCATACCATCCATGTGAAATACACACAGACAGACACACTCTCTCACAGTGGAGACTGTTTCCTAGGCCATTATTTAGATGCATTTATCACGGGATATATGAACATACTATTTCCTAGCTTAGTGCATTAACTATTATTATTTCCAGCACATTTAACAAAAACCTGGGGGTTTGTTTGTAGCCCTACAAAGAATGGAGAAAACATATACTTATTAATAGCATCCTAGCCTTGGGATGCTATAGGATACAAACAACGGAGCTGTTTTTTTAAGCAACCATTGGAGCTAAAATCGCATTATTTTGCATGCTATAGCAGAGTGACTCATGACTTTCACAAACCTTGTTTGAAGCTTAATTCATGCAACATGCATTGCTCTCACCTGTTTTGTAACAAACCATGACTTCCCTATGCTTAGCAGTGTTGTTTCTGACCAGGCCCAGTTCTTTTGGCCAAGGCCTAGACATACTCAAATCTTACTCGTCTTAAAGCAAGTAGATGCATTTTGGAGGATAAAGTAATCTCACAATCATTGATTATAAAATTAACACTTGAAAATCGTGATAAGATCAAATACATATATACATAAACATACATATCATAGAATTGTATATGTTCTGAATGTATTGTGTGTCTAATGCAGACCACACAATATGTATTTATACTATTGAATAGAATAAATTTCAATAAAAACATCGACTAATTAGGAATCAATCACACTAATTTATGAGATTATGCAATAATTAATTTCCTAGAAATCTGTAACAGCTGATTATATTCTAACACACATAAATACACACACACACATAACCAACTCTAAAGTTAGTTACAATCTCAATTTATTGAATTTATAATTAATGGTTTAGTAAAATCTCCAATCCACCTTCTCTCTTTGCATACTTTGTTCTGTCGATTATTTGCATATCCTCTGTTCTATTTAGTTCAATGGAAGTCTTGTGAAAGGTTTGTGTTCTTCGTCCGCCTTTATTCTGTTACCGTAGGTCCTCATTCTGTTCTGCTGACACCATCTGTTCAATATGTATGTTCTGTTCTGATGTTTTCTCCCAAATTTCATTCGATTGGATCTCCTAACACAGTTGTAGCATCCCACTTGGATGCTTTCACTTAATTTCATGATTTTTGTTCTATGGTTACATATGAAATTCAGTTGTATAAGAGATTTAAGAATTTCCTGTCAAAACAAATGAATTAGTTTTTCAAGTTTTCAAGAAATATCACGTGAGTGTATCTTCTGTTTGACGATGTTATTGGCTGTTTATGTTTTTACAACTCAATTTGTGTTTTGTTTAAGTGTGATTGTTTGCGAGACAGTTACTATAGTTTGTTTCCTGTGTTTTTAGTATAACTGTTTTAGTTAGTTATAACTAACTTATCTCGTAACTGAGCTTTGTTAGATATAGTTTTCTATAAACAGAGATTTAGTATTCTTTTTGTATCTTTGAACTTTATATACTAAAATTATCATATCAAGGTTTTCTATCATTCTACTTCTGAGAACTTCACTAACATCGTTTTGTAATACTTATATATAGCTGGTTGATTAAGAAAATCAATTTATAATTTTATATCAGTTATGATAAAATCATATTATATGGGGTGGGAGGTCATGGTCTGTGAATTAGAAATTGTGGTTGCACATCCCTGTGTTCTTATAGTAATTTTGTTAAATAGTTAATGTTTTGTTTTCCTGTAAAAAGTAGTATATACTTTCTTGTGGCATATTTTACATTCCTAATGTTTTTTGTGGTAGGTCTATGAGAATACAGAGGTCAAAAAACGAGTAGCTTTATCAAACCCATACGGGAAGTGGATCCAGGAAAATTTGCGCTCCTTGAAGCCTGGGAACTTCCTTTCAGCCTCTCTGATGGACAATGAGGCAGTATTAAGAAACCAACAGTGAGAGTTCTATGCAAACATTACTTAGCTTTTATCCTTTATGACAAAATGCTTGTTTTTAAGTGTGTATATTTATAAATCCTATCAAACCCCGTTGCTTTACACACTGCTATTGCTGATGCATTCTATGTGATGTGGTTCTCTGTTTTTCTTACTATTCGTGAGGATCATGAATTGTGATTTAAACTCTTAGAATTTGGGCTTAGATCTAAACCAAACCTCACAAAATTGACCTGTAAGGTGAGTACCATTTGGGTTTTATAACTTCTATGTTAGCCACATATATAGTTGATGTGAGACTAGCGCCCTAAAGAGGCTGCAGCAAAGGCAAGTTAGGTGTCTTCAGCAAAGTTATGGAGGATGGTGTGGGGAAGCCTTAGGAAATACTTATACATGGGACAAAATCGCTAAAGGGATTCAGGAAGGTGGCTAAAGAGACCCTTGGTGAAGAAAAAAGGCTGAGGACCTATGGTAAAGAATCTTGGTGGTGGTATGTAGGTGTGCTAGATAAAGTGCAGGTAAATAGAAATTGTCATGAAGCATTGTTTGTGTAAGAATGAAAAAATATTGGGGGGACATGTTGTAGCCAAGAGAGATACCAAAAGGCTGTGAGCTAGAGCTTTGATGGGTTATGCCAATCCTTGGGCGCTAGAGATGTGAGGGGTAATTGTAGGCTCACTTATTTTAGGGAAAGAAAGTAGAATTGAGTGAAGTGTGACGCAATAAGGATGAAGAAGTCAAAGTCTTGGAACAAAGCAAGGTGTTAAGGGTGCCAAACAGAAAAGTAGTTAAATCAAATAACTTATTCATTGAGGTATGGAGGGATTTGGGTGAGAAAGGTATTAGTTTGCTGACAAATGTAGATAATGGAATTGTAGTCTAAGAAAATGTTGGAAGAGTGGAGGAGTAGTGTTCTTGATCTCTATTTGTAAGAACAAGGGATAAATACAACAATTGGCGAAATTACAAGGGGATAAAGTTGATGACTTATAATTTGAACTTATGAAAAAATATAATCTAGTAGAGATAAAGATAGTGGGCTCACATTGTGGGAAGTCCCTTCTCTAGCGGCAGAGTGTGGAATGTTTAAGCATTTCGACATTCCTAACTTAAAAAGTAAAATTTAAGAAACATACTTTACTAGAAGTTACACAGTTTTAAGTATACGGGGGCTTGTTGGAAGTTCCACATCGACTAAAGATAAGACCAATTTAGAGTATATAAGTGAGTGCAAACCTCACCTTACAAGCTAGTTTTGTAGGGTTGAATTCGGCTTAAAGTCCACTTCTTAATATGGTATCATAGCCTAGTTAGAGCCTATCCTAGCGAGATTTGTTGTTTGTTGGACATATTGTACCACCCATTAAATGTTTAGTTCCACGTTCGAGATGTCTATACCTCGGCGTGAGAGGGGTGTGTTGGAAGTCCCACATCGAGCATGAGGGGACTAGAGATAAGATCAATTTAGAGTATATAAGTCGGTGCAAACCTCATCTTACAAGTCGGATTTATGGGGTTGAATTAGGTTTAAAGTCCGCTTAACAGTTCCATATAGAGAACGACGTAGAAGTAGAGGCAGATTTAAACCTTAGGGTTCAAGTGGATGGGTTGAATGGAGGGGTGCTTTGGGAGCTATGTGACAAAAATGTCTATTTCTCAAGTTTAAAAGAAAAACTTAATTGTGTTTTATAAGACTAACAATGTTGTATGGATGAGTGTTGGGTAATGAAAAGCCATAAGAGAAGAAACTTAATGTTGCAAACATGAGAATGTTGTTGCTTTTGATGATTGGGCTTACTAGACAAGACATAATTTGGAATGAACGAAATGGAGAAAAAAATGGTGTAGGACCTTTGGTAGAAAAGATGGTTGAGACTTGCCTTAAGTGATTTAGGCGTGTGCGTAGAAGACTCATAGAATACCTAGTGAGGAGAGTAGATCAAATTGTGGGTAGATCCTTCTATACAGCTGAGGGAGAATGAGAAAACCTGCAAGTGAAACTGTTAAGATTTAGAAGTCAGTAGTTTGTCTATAGACATGACTTATTATTTATTGATAGGGCATTATGGTATTGCCTAAATTCATATGAAAAACCTCACCCAGTGGTATTATTGTTGTTGCTATTGTCTTTTGTTTTATCAGGATCAACATTAGTAGATTGTGTTGTTGCTATTGTCTTTTGTTTTATCAGGATCAACATTAGTAGATTGTGGCTGGTTTCCATAAGCTAATGCTGAATGTCCTACCAGCTAATGTTCTATAGCATGTTGATAAGAGAGTGTTTGCTTTTTTATTGATGCTTAGAATACAACATCCCATATTGCTATTACTTTTCTCATCTTTTGTGCTACCACCAGGGCATTTGGCTACTCTAGTGAAGATGTCCAAATGGTGATTGAAAGTATGGCTTCTCAAGGAAAGGAGCCCACATTTTGTATGGGAGATGATATTCCCCTGGCAGCATTGTCTCAGAAACCTCACATGCTTTTTGATTATTTCAAGCAACGGTTTGCACAGGTAAGCCAGAGTACTTTCCTACAATTTCTTTTATAAATTGATTTGCTTTGTTCTCTGACAAAGTTTTGCTATGGTAGTGGAAAGTTACTTATCTCATTTGTCTTGATCATGTTTGATGTAAAATGTGTTATTGTTTTTTCACAATGTCATGGGATTTTTGTCATTGCATGATACTGTTGTTTGTCTATGATTCATTGTGTATCACTGCGCAGGCTCTCTGCATATCCCTATCTATTTGTGTGTTTCTATATTTCTGAACTAATTCACTAATGGTTTAGTCCAATGCCAGATGAGCTGAGGTATTGTGTTGGTGGGCATTCTTGCACTCAGATTTTTACATCTGCTTCTCCCATTTTCTGTGCATTTGTTTTGAAAATGGCTATTCTTTTCATTCTTATTTTGTTTTTTGGGGGTGGGATGTGGACACATGGAAAACTGTTTTGATGAAAGAGCTTGCTAATATGCATCACTTAAGTCATGTTAGATGATCTTGTTGAAGTGAATTATGAACTAAGAAAGCCATGGACATCACTGGGATTTGGGTGCCTTGACCCTAGAAGACTTCAGCACAATAGGAGAGTCCAACCCAAAAAAGACTAGGCTATTAGGTGGGAGAACCTCTATGTGTGGAACTCGTAATTGACATTCAGGTATAGATTGTGTAGTGGAGTATGTCTTTTGCAGTGTCAAAGAATTATGATTGGTTGCATTCCAAATGCATGTACCCATACAGATGACTTGGACAAATTTCATATGCTTTATTGATGCAGCCTAGCTTATATATATATATATATATATATATATATATATATATATATATAATCCGAGTTGGATTGTAAGGGGAAAGTTGGTAATGGGTTGGGTAGGTGTTTGGGATAAAGGGTATGTGGGAGATGTGTTCATGTGGAATGAAAGTGCCTTGAGAGCTTTTGAAGAGTTGAAGAAAAAAATTACAACTGCACCGCTATTAAGGCTACCCAATTTTGAGAAAGAATTTGAATTAGAATGTGATGCATTCGGGACTGGAATTGGAGCCATCCTAATGCAAAATTGTCAACCAGTGGCTTACTATAGCAAAGTCTTGGGGTCAAGAAACTTATCTAAGTCTGCGTATGAGAAGGAGTTGATGGCATTGGTTCTAGCTATCCAACACCGGAGGCCTTACTTGCTAGGGAGGGCATTTAAGGTATTTTCTGATCAAAAGAGCTTGAAATAATTGTTACAGCAAAGGATAACTAATGGGGATCAACAAAATTGGGTGGCTAAATTATTGGGGTACAATTTTGAGATTATTTATAAACCAGGACAAGAGAACAAAGGTGCAGATGCTCTCTCGAGAAGCAAAGAAGGATTGGAACTGAATAGTATGATCTATATTCCTGTTTGGTTGGATTATCAAGCATTAATGGCCGATGTGCATGACAGTGATAAATGGAAAAAAATATCAGAATTGCAAAGGGGAACATAAGCCTATCTTGGATTTACATACAAGCAAGGAGTGTTACTATTTAAGGACAAATTAGTCATTGATGAAAAGTCCTCGTGGATTCCTAAGTTATTAGAGGAATTCCACGCAACCCCACAAGCAGGGCAGTCAGGGTTTTATAGAACCTATAGGCGTGTGGCAACCAACTTATATTGGGAAGGAATGAAAAATGATGTATTGAAGTTTGTTCGAACTTGTGACACATGTCAACGCCAAAAATATATGATGACATCACCTGGAGGATTGTTGCATCCACTTCCAATTCCAAAAAGAATTTGGGAGGACATTAGCCTTGACTTCAAGAGGGTTCGAAGCCATTATTGTTGTTGTGGACAGATTAACAAAGTACAGCCATTTTGTGCCCTTGAAACATCCGTATACAGCTAGGGGAATAGTAGAAATTTTTGTAAGAGAGGTGGTAAGACTCCACGGCCTCCCAAATTCTATTGTTAGTGACAGGGATTCAATATTTATGAGCGGATTTTGGAAAGAATTTTTCAGGATACAAGGAACAACATTGCAAATGAGTACCGCATACCATCCCCAATCAGATGGCCAGACTGAGGTTGTTAATCGATGTTTGGAAACATATTTACGTTGTTTCATAACTGACCAACCGAAAGGGTGGGCTTTATGGCTTCCATGGGCAGAATATTGGTTCAACACGACATATCATGAGTCAACAGGTACTACCCCATTTGAAGCGGTGTACGGATGTAGGCCTCCCCTAATTGTGCGGAGTGTACCGGGGGAAGTCAGAGTAAAAGGAGTGCAGAGGGAGTTATTGGATCGGGATGAGGCTTTAAAGCAGCTAAAGAATCACTTGTTGAGAGCTCAAGGTCGAATGAAGGCTCAAGCTGATAAACATAGAACAAATATAAGCTTCGAGGTAGGAGAAATGGTATTTTTGAAGCTCAAGCCACATAGACAGAATTCGATGGTGGCCAAGATATGCCCGAAGCTGAGTGCTAGGTATTATGGTCCTTTTCAAATTATGGAAAGGATAGGTGAGGTTGCTTATCATTTAAAGTTGCCTCCATCATCAAGGATACATCTTGTTTTTCATGTGTCCCTCCTCAAGAAAGCAGTGGGGGACTATAAGACAAGGGAAGAATTACCTACCGGGTTAGAGGATGATGATGCTGAAATAATTGAACCGCTATCGATTCTAGCTTCCCACAGTGTTATGAAGAAGAGAGATTGAATGAATCAATGGCTCATCCATTGGAAGGGGAAAACAACAGAGGAGGCTACATGGGAAGATGAAGTTTCAATTAGAAGTCAATTTCCTGAACTCAGTCTTGAGGACAAGACAATTCTTCAAGAGGAGAGTATTGATAAGGCCCAAAGAATGAGTGGGCTCCCTCAACCTCAAGCCCACGATGGTACCAAGGCATGGTGGGGAAAAGTGTATGTGAGAAAGAAGGATCCAAGGGTTGAGGTGGCAGGTAGTTAGAGGAGAGAGAAATCAGGAGGGGAATGGGGGAGATTCTATTTGATATTCAATTTTGTAAAGTGTGGGGGAGAGGTGTTTTTTGGGCTGAGAGAGGAGAGGAACCATTGGTGTTACTCTAGAGAGGAGCATAGCTCTGGGTGGGATTTGTTATCCTTCTATTTCACGATTTCGTTTACAGTATAATAAATACATCAGTGTGTTTTTTCTTCCTTTGATTCCTTTTTCTAAACTTTTAAGGAGTGGGTCTTTATCATCATGAAATACAGAAAACCATATACTCTTTAGCAGTTCTAGGCATAAGTACATTTACTTGACTTGATAAATTATCAGTAGCGCTTGATAATTATTTTTCTGCATCATTCCTGGACCTATAGAATCTCCAAATTAGTGACTAGTGTTGACTGTATTTGTTTAAAAAGACAAGTCTTTTGCATCCTGATTTTTGTTGCTTCTGTATACTTTATTCACCGTGACTGACTAAAGAAAGATGGCACTGCTGAGATGGGGTTTAATATGCATATTTACAGAACCATATTGGGAAGTTATGTTTGATGTTGTATAAGTTTTTGGTTTGGATTTACTATTCTTATTGATATTTGCATGTAAAATTTCTTGATAATGTTCTTTAATTCACTCTGATGCCACCACCCCAATTTTCTGTTTTCCAAAGTACAGGTTACGAATCCTGCAATTGATCCTCTTCGAGAAGGATTGGTTATGTCTCTTGAAGTGAATATAGGGAAAAGAGGGAATTTATTGGAAGTTGGGCCAGATAATGCTTCACAGGTATCTTAGCATGCATCTGTAATATTTAGTTTGCCATTGCCGAGTAACACATTTGATTTTGTTATCTTTTCTTGCCCACGAGATGATGGTGTGTTTTGGAGCAGGTTATGTTGTCCAGTCCAGTATTGAACGAAGGGGAGCTTGAATCATTACTAAAAGATTCCCAGTTAAAACCACAAGTGTTACCTGCATTTTTTGATATAACTAAGGGCATTGAAGGTTCTTTGGAGAAAGCATTAAATAAGCTTTGCGAGGCTGCAGATGAAGCTGTCAGAAACGGTTCCCAGTTGCTTGTTCTATCAGACCGTTCAGAGACACTGGTATGGACCGTCTAAGGGCACCTACTTCTTTCCACAGAATGTTTGTTATATACACACACACACACACACAGACACATATAAGCAGTGATGTTTTTCTCTTTTTGGTGAATAATAAAGGGTTAAGTATGTTTTTAGTCCTTGAACTTTGACTCAAAATTGGAATTCGTCCCTGGTCAAAACTTTGATAAATTTTGGTCCCTAAACTTTAAAAATCAATGAATATAGTCCTTTTAACCCAATTTTATTAACTTTTTCTTACGTTTCGAACACATTTCTCAGTAAATATTGACTCGAGAATGTGTCAGACGGCGTAAACAACTCCAATATTTACTGAGAAATGCGTTCGAAACTTAAAAAAGAGTTAACAAAATTGGGTTAAAAGAACTATATTCATTCATTTTTAAAGTTTAGGAACCAAAATTTATCAAAGTTTCGACGAGGGACGAATTCCAATTTTGGACCAAAGTTTAGGGACTAAAAACATACTTAACCCAATAATAAAAGCAATAATTTGGTACATGTGTAATTAGATGAGACATGATATGCTTTTTTGTCTGCAAAAGATGATGACAAGAAGTCCTCCTCGTTTTTTAATTTGACACCTACTTCTTTCCACAGAATGTTAGTTATACACACACACACACATATAAGCAGTGCTGAATTTCTCTTTTTGATGATAGAAAAAGCAATAATTTGGTACATGTGTAATTAGATGAGACATGATATACTATTTTCTCTGCAAATGATGATGACAAGTCCTCCTCATTTTTTAATTTGATTATCAATTCAAATTTGTTTAAAGTGAAAATGTTCTGGAGCTATTTTTTTTTTTTTCTACATATGAATTGATAAAGACTGTTGAATTTGTGATATCAAGTGAAGTTATTTACAAATAGGAGTGCTAGGCATTCCCCTTATAGTTATGAATCCTCACTTAACATTCCTTGTCTAGGCACCTACCTAAAAGAACTCATCTGTACCTGAGTGCTATGAGGTGCAAAGTCTCCCATCCAGTAAGTAAGGGATGCTGGGTGGGTTATTCAATCACCGGGGAACTCATCCTCAAAAGCTAGCTATTTAGGGGGAAAAACTAAACATTTAAATATATTACCGAACATCCCTTACTGCTCGATGTGGGACTTAGGTATCCCATAACACCTAAGTTCCTATTAGAATTCCATGATTCCTATCAATCTTGCTCCTATAAATAGTCTCCCAAGCCAATCTCGTAACATTCATTAGAAATACCATATGCGACATATTTCCTCTTTCATTACAAACATTTCATCCAAACACACTAATGTTTATACTATTACCGGCAAGTACAGAACCAAGCTGCTTCCGCACATGATAACTTCGTTTTCTTCATCATTCCTTTTCATTTCACCTTAAAACTTATTCCTCTGCTATAACCTTATAAAACCCTTAACCTGACTTTTACCTCCCACAACTTTAAGTTCTCTTGCTGCTTCACAATTGAAGTGCTATTAATCTCACATGAGGCAGAGTCATGGCCTAAACGATGCCTAAACCAAAGATAATTTACTTGGCAACTTGAGTTGTCCAGCCCAATGATTGTTCATCCTTCTCTGATGGCTAGACCCTTAGCATATATTTTTTCCATGCACAAACAAACCATTATAAATCGAGAAGGAATATAATGAATTCCGTGTGTTGGATACACATGTGTATTCTTATTTATAATGAAAAAGAGATACAATAATAAGGAACAAAATCAATATCTAATAATGAGAAATATCTGATATATCATTTAGCTGGCAAGTAGTTTTATTCATTTAGATTCCCTTTGAGCAGTTGGCTCTTTAGTTGACTTCATTTACACAAACATAAGGCATATGTAGTGATAAGAGAAAATCTTGGCTATGCATTCATGGTCAAGATTGTTTTATTTTTAAGTCTAAGTTTAACCCTCCATTATGATTGTGTGGTCAAGATTAGCACCTCTCATGCGAGCATGAATTCTTATATGCTTCCTATATGGTACATATAATACGTTTTTGGATTTGTGTATCTGAACTAATAATGTATTCCCTTCTTTTTGGTCCTAGGAACCAACACATCCGGCAATTCCAATTCTTCTTGCTGTTGGTACTGTTCATCAGCATCTTATCTTGAATGGCCTGCGGACATCAGCTTCAATTATAGCAGATACTGCCCAGTGCTTTAGCACTCATCAGTTTGCATGCTTAATAGGATATGGTGCAAGGTTATTTAATGTCCTCACTCAAGTCTCTGTTAGACGTAGTGTTTTCATTTGTGGTTTCTTCGTGATTGTTATTTTATATTTGGAGTATGTTAGGCGATCTAATTTTCATTTACTAGTCTCAATGTTACTTGGCCTAGTATAGGTTGACGAATTTTATTTTCTGTTTCTTTGACAATGTACAAATATCGTGTGCCCACATATATAATTCATTATTTATAATCCAATACTGGTACAACCAGGGATATAGTTAAGGAAATAAAATGCAAGGAAATCCATAATCACTAGAAATAAATTTCTATATTTAACTCTTTACATATAATTAAAGCATGTCTATAATTCATTATTTGACAATGTACAAATGTCCTGTGCCCACATATATAATTCATTATTTATAATCCAATACTGGTACAACCAGGGATATAATTAAGGAAATAAAATGTAAGGAAATCCATAATCACTAGAAATAAAATTTGTCTATATTTAAATTTTTACATATAATTAAAGCATATGTCTAACACTCCCCCTCAAGCCTAAGAATATATGTCATTTGAGCCAAACTTGTTACTAATGTATTCAACATGTGAGATTTTGACAGCTTTAGTGAACATGTCTCTTATTTGGTCTATGGAGCTAACAAAATGATTGGTGGTGATTTCCTCTGAGATCACCTTCTCTCTAACCAAGTGTAAATTAATGTATTTGGTCCACCCATGGAAGATCGAATATGAGGCAATGCGGATAATAAAGTGATTTACAATGTCTCCATGATTCCCTATGAGATCATATTCCCTCCAATAGGAACACTAAATCCAAAAGTTGAGCTCATATCTAAGCTTAGTCCTTTCCAATCAGCATTAGAATTGGAGACAACTATTGCATTGCCTTTGTTTTCATATAATGATCCTCAATCGAAAGCACTATTGTAAATATCATGTCAATAACTCAAGTAGCGTTAAGGAGTTGACTCACCATGCTAACAACAAAGGTGATGTTTGGTCTAGTAAGGGTAAGGAAATGTATGCCTCCAAGACATTGATGTCCTTCTAGTTCTTCCAAGGGCTCCCCTTGATTTGAAAGAAGCTTCACATTGACATCCATAGGAGTATCACTACAATAAAGCATGTTGGTCTCAATCAAGATGTTCAATGCACGCTTTCATTAGGAAATAACAATACCATATGGAGATTGAGCAAGACTAAAAAGTTTAAGCCCCCTTTATATGAAAAAGCTTCACATTGGCATCCATAGGGGTATAACTACAACAAAGCATTTCAATCTTAGTCAATATATTCAATGCATGCTTTCAAAGGGAGATTGAGCAACTTTAAGAAGTTTTAGTAGACTCAACAAGTCTTTCATATGAAATAGATTCTATTGGCAATAATGACAATGTCATCAACATAGATAAGTATATAAATGCATAGGCCAGATAAAAAGTGGATGGATATTATTGAGTGATTAGCTTCACAATGAGTCATGCTAAAATGATGTAAGATAGTGTTCAAGTAGTCAACCAAGACATGAGGATGCAACTTCGAACCATATAGGGAACATTAGAGTTGATAGGCAAGAGTCACCTAAAGTTGAAAAACCTTGGGGCTCATCTATATCAACCTCTGGCAACTCAACATGAAAGATAACCCATAGCAAGAAATAGCCAACCAGAGGTGATGTTGGCCACAAGGACAAGATGTCTTTGTCAAAAGAGGGGATGAATTTTTTGCCCAAAAGGAATAGGCTGACTTCTATAGACTTTAGAGGAGACAAAAAAAATCTAAAGTTGAGATTAACGAGTGTTTGAGATCCCACAATTCAACTTGAGATATGACTAAATTATAGTATATAAGGATATGCAAATCTCATCTTTACAAGCTAGTTTTACGAGGTTATAAGCCATTTTTATAAAGTTAAGTTAGGCTTAAAATTCACGTTTTAAAATGGTATCAGAGTCTATCCTACTGAGATTTGTTAAGCCTACTACGCCACTTGTTGGACTACCTACGAATATCTAATCTCACACTCCAGATGTCTAGTTTGGCTAAGTGGGTTTGTTGGGTGCAAACCCCACTTTACAAGTTGGTTTTTGTGAGATTGAATTGGGTTTAAAATCCACTTCTTAAGGAGAAATAAGACAAAGATCAATAATCATAATTAAGGGTGAACTCTTCTAAAGGGTTATAATTACAAGGAAATCAAATACCTCTGCAAAGGACTATAGAAAGGTTAGGTGGAAGTAACATTGTTGAAAGGGCATCTGGAACAGAAAATGATGATGTAGGATCAATAGGTGAGACTATTGATGAGTATTATGCCCACCTATGGTAGGCGATTTGTGGAGGTGGATTAGAGGCAATACTTGAGTTTGAACAATGGGGATAGCATTTAGAGAACCTTCTTTAATGGTGCAAATAGAAAGAAACAGGTTGGCCTTGAAGATGATAACTCTAGCAAAGACGGTAACACTAGCAAAGACATTAGCACACTGTACGAAGTACATCACCGTAGAAGCAAAGAGGAACATTCTAGGGAAGGAGGGTCATGAGTTGTTTCAACCAAATGGCAGTTATTGCATTGGAAACTCATTTCTTTATGGTGTTTGGGTGTTTAATGAAAGATACCCTACGAGCTTAGAAATTATGCAACTGGGAAGACATATGTTGGTAGGTATTGTTAACATGCAAAATTTTAATTCAAGAGACGAACTAATTATGAATTCCATTAATTTGAAAGAAACATCAAAATGGTTTTTCAATAGAAAATAAAAAATACGCAACCACAACGAGAATACTCATTGGAAAAGGTACTAAATACAAAAAACCATAGGTTGGACAAACTCAAATAGGACCTCAAATATCACCAAATAAAGGTGACACAATAAAAGAAAACACTGATGATATTGATAAAATAAAACAACCCAGGGTTTATGTTGCAGTTGTATTCTTACACTTGTCCAGAAGTCATTTTTTCATTTAAACTTGAATAAATCTAATTCTTTTCCCTATACTGAACAATTGTTTACTGGTGTTATTGAAATGAGCTCAAATAGGACCTCAAATATCATCAAATAAAGGTGAGAAAATAAAACAAAAAACTAAAGATGACATTGACAAAATAATAACAACCCAGGGTTTATGTTACAGACGTATTCACACGTTTTTGAAGAAGCCACATTTTCATTTAAACTTGAATAAATCTAATTGTTTCCCCACACGAAGCAATTGTGTACTGGTGTTATTGAAATTAATTCTACCTCGCATAAGTTGGTGGCAGCAATGGAAGATGGGAATAATGCGTATATAATCCATTTACCTTTTCTTATGCATAGTCTGATATATTTGTTTTGTTTGTTTCAGTGCTGTGTCTCCATACTTGGCATTGGAGACATGTCGGCAGTGGCGTTTGAGTAATAAAACTGTTAATTTGATGAGGAATGGAAAGATGCCCACTGTATCAATTGAACAGGCCCAAAAGAACTATTGCAAAGTTAGTCCTCAAATTCAAACCACTCTTTTTGCTTTATTTCAGATATGAAAGTAATAAAGTTAATTCTTTTTCATTCGTTTTTAGTGTATCTATTTGAAATTATGATGGCTATGTATATTCCCTGGGTATTTAATTTTTATTTTAAATATGGCAAACATGGGAGACCTGCGTAGTTTAAAAATGATTGACTAATACATGAAAAATGAGTTTCATTCTATAACTTTGAATGAGATAACTCATTTTTACAGAAGGGAAAAGTGAATCAAGATTATGTGAGATTGAAGGGAAATTGAAGATAAATATCAAAGAAACCGAGAAAGACCTGGTTACATTCCTCTGCAATAGAACCTAAACGACAGAAGAACATGAAATAATTTGGTGGATTTGCAGTACAAACACTAACCACCAATAACCACCCTTACTCTTGGTCTTTTATACGAAATAGTGAAAATCTGAACATATTACGGAAAATAGAGTAAGTAGGATACGGAATGAATTTTCCCTAATAATGACAAAGAAAAAGGGAGATTCTATTTTTAAATTTGACATTAGTAAACGTGGGAAAATAAAAATGTGAAAAGTGGGTCTCTGATGATTAATCTTATTTGACAATTCACTAATCTCATACATCTGTTTTTTATGCTAATAATATAGGTCAAATATAGTATATAGTATTCGGAATACTAGCATGTTTTAATGTGTTTTTCCATGCATTTCAGGCTGTCAAAGCTGGTCTTCTTAAAATTCTTTCCAAAATGGGCATCTCATTGCTTTCAAGGTAAGTGATAAATGAAATAGAGGGCAACTAATGCCAGATACTGCTGGTATAATAATTTGTTATTTTGATACGTAGCTTATCTAATATTTTAATGATTTATTTTCTTTCCTTTCCTTGGTGATTTGCTTTTGGAATTTTTTTTTTCAATTCCTTGTTTATAGTTACTGTGGTGCACAAATATTTGAAGTCTATGGATTAGGAAAGGAAGTTGTTGATCTTGCATTCAGAGGAAGTGTGTCGAAAATTGGTGGATTGACTTTTGATGAGGTGAGGAACATTACTGACTAAAGCCTGAGAATGAAAATTCAAATTTTTATAACTGGTAATATGAATTAGTTCACTGTGCCTGAGAACACTAGATTATCGTAGTTGTACAGCTAGCTACACATTGCCAATTTCATTAGACCTTTCTTTTTTTATTTCAACATATTTGTTGTTTGAAATTTTTAACTTATGTATCATTTTGTGAATTTATCAATGTTACCGAAAAAGGACATAGTCACAAATTTTTATGCCGTGCATTTTTGACCTGCTTTGTAGACACAAATCTGGATATGCTTCAGTTTCCTTTGTATTCCTTTACTGAACATATTCACAAACTATTGAAAATTGGACGGTACAGTGTACAGTTACATGTACAGTACGAGGAAAAAATGAACCGACTTCTGTATTGCTTACATGCAGTAGTTACTTTCACAGCTACATTTTTAATAATTGTACTGCATCTTCTTCGAGCTTATAAAATCTTATGTTAGTCAACACCCTTGCACAATTGTGAACTGTTTCTTTTGCGCAAGTGTTTGTGACTGTGTTCATGTACAGAGCATCAATGCAAGCGTGGACTTGTATTTGTGAATTTTCATTGTGATGAATATCACTCTGAAACTTTGCCCTTCTGATGCGGTGCAGGTGGCAAGAGAGACTTTGTCTTTCTGGGTGAAGGCATTCTCTGAAGATACAGCTAAAAGGTTGGAAAATTTTGGATTTATACAGTCCAGACCAGGAGGTATGAGTTCAGTGCTGATTCCCATTTAAATTTAAGGAATCAGTTGTCCTTTTGTTTTATGCTTTTGAACAAAACTGAAAGAGTGTCATTTCTTTATCAATGGAGTTGCATTCTTTCACCACACTCTTGTTCTGGGTGCTATATATATTGACTGTTTTTGTTTTACATTCTCAAAGGGGAGTATCATGCAAATAACCCAGAAATGTCAAAGTTGCTCCACAAAGCTGTTCGTCAGAAAAGTCAAAGCGCCTTTTCAGTTTATCAGCAATATTTGGCTAATCGACCTGTGAATGTGATTCCTGGAGATCCTACTTTCATACTGTTAAAATACATTTTATTAAACAGGTTAATGTAAGATATCCATTGTTCATTTCAGGTTCTCCGTGATCTTCTTGAATTCAAGAGTGATCGTGCTGCAATTCCTGTGGGGAAGGTTGAACCTGCTTCGTCTATTGTGCAAAGGTTTTGCACTGGGGGAATGTCACTTGGAGCTATTTCCAGAGAAACTCATGAAGCAATCGCAGTTGCCATGAACAGATTAGGTGGAAAATCAAATTCAGGGGAAGGTGGCGAGGTAATATAATAACTTTTGTTCCAGTATAACTATTGGTGTTGATACATTAATATTCAGCAACAAGCAATTTATTTTATTCTTTTACATTTTTTTTCTGAACTAATTTGCATTTCAGCTATGATCCAATGTATTTATGTATTGCATTCAGGATCCTATTCGCTGGAAACCACTTACAGATGTTGTTGATGGTTACTCTCCCACACTTCCACACCTTAAGGGTCTTCAAAATGGGGATATTGCTACTAGTGCCATAAAGCAGGTTAGTTCACTGAAAATTAAAGCATCTTCAATGACTTTTTTTTTTTTTTACTATAGTAATGTTATTATTCCAGTTGTGTAATGCTGGGAAATTCGTTGGATGGACGAACTAAGTCCTTTGGTTCTTTCTATAGTTAAATATTTTACAATTTTACAAGATCTTTATAGCATACAGCTATATGGAAACTGTTATTCCCTGCTGAATGTTGACATTTAGTCAACCTAATTATATACATTGATCTGATTTGTTTAGCTCATGCCTTGCATGTATGTGATTTTAATTTAATGGTCATGAATTGTAAAATCACGAGAGCGAGAGAAAGGAGACATATGTTTAACAGAACTGAATTTATTGAATTATCAAAAGTGTCATACAAGAGTTCTGTGCATCTATATATTTATACTGCAAGATGCAGAGAGTACAACTACACAGGAATATAACACTAATAATGATTGACTATGGTCAACCATTGACTTTGGTTGACCATTGACCATAATTGACCACTAACTATTAGATGTACACTAACAACTATTAATTGTACACTAACAACCTCCCTCAAACGTATTGTGTTTTTCCAGGTTGCTTCAGGAAGGTTTGGTGTCACTCCAACATTCTTGGCAAATGCTGATCAGTTAGAAATCAAGATTGCACAAGGTGCAAAACCCGGTGAAGGTGGACAATTGCCTGGAAAAAAAGTTAGCATGTATATTGCAAGGTTGAGAAATTCTAAACCGGGAGTTCCTCTTATATCTCCACCTCCTCATCATGACATTTATTCTATTGAGGACCTTGCTCAATTGATCTTTGATCTTCATCAGGTGACACTCTTGCTTTCTTTACTCATTGGAATTTAGTAATTAGGTGCTGAAGAAAAATCTATGGTTGAACAGGTGAATCCAAAGGCAAAGGTGTCCGTAAAACTGGTGGCTGAAGCTGGAATTGGCACTGTTGCATCTGGAGTTGCAAAGGGCAATGCTGACATTATACAGGTGTCTACTTTGACCTGTAATTCAATACATTTTTTTACCTTCAATTTATGTTTCTTGGATATGCATTTCTCCTTTGTGAATCATAACATATCATAATGTGATCAATTTACAGATTTCAGGACATGATGGGGGAACTGGAGCAAGCCCTATAAGTTCCATCAAGCATGCAGGAGGTCCTTGGGAACTTGGTCTTACAGAATCTCACCAGGTCATAATTGAATCACGAAATTGTGTGATTAAAATATATTTTCATTATGTCCGCCTTTTTATGTGCTAATTGATTGAGAATGATTTTTCTTGCAGACACTGATTGAAAATGGACTTAGAGAAAGGGTTATTCTCAGAGTTGATGGTGGATTTAGAAGCGGAGTTGATGTCATGATGGCAGCAATAATGGGTGCTGATGAATATGGCTTTGGTTCTGTTGCAATGATCGCTACTGGATGTGTTATGGCCCGCATTTGCCACACCAATAATTGCCCAGTTGGTGTTGCTAGTCAGGTACTTATAAGACTGATTTGTTATTTGATGCTTAAATATAATCATTACTGGTCATTTGTCCAATATGAATTTACCATTGCATTTCAGAGGGAAGAATTGCGGGCTCGCTTTCCTGGTGTACCTGGTGATCTTGTCAACTACTTTTTGTATGTAGCTGAGGAGGTATTTTGGGGCACTTTTGATATCTTTCAAGTTCATCTTAGTTTTTCTTGTTTCGGACTTGCTGTTATTGATTTAATTTTCGTTTAACACTTTGAAATTTGGATTATGTAATGATTTCCTCATCCTTTCTAGAATAAATATTGTTTTCTTATCAGGTAAGAGGCATATTGGCACAACTAGGGTATGATAAATTGGATGATGTTATTGGCCGGACTGATTTGTTGCAACCAAGAGACATATCTCTAGCAAAAACTCAGCATCTAGATCTGAGTTATATTCTCTCTGTACGAATTGCCTATGTCATATATATCTTTTCATTAATTTCCTTTGATTTGAATTGTCTGCATCACTACTTTTGTGTGATTAACCTTTCATTTTCAGAGTGCTGGATTATCTAAATGGAGCAGTACAGAAATTAGGAACCAGGAGCCTCATACCAATGGTCCTGTTCTGGATGATGGTTTGCTAGCAGATCCAGAGGTAAAACAACTATAGATGTTATTAAAATTTAAAACTATTATTGACGTCCTTTAGGCAATATTTCTTCTTTAGATCAGTTTGTATGTCAATCACATTCAGTGCTCAAATGCTAGGACTCCTGTGCTCAAGATTGTGGACAGGATGATGACTTTCCAGAGTTTGCACTTGCCATCATTCTAAAATTTACTTAATACAAATTTTGTTTTCTCTTATATTTCTATCTTATTAAAGTAGTATTACACGTGGAAGAAGTGCTAGTTATCTAATTTCCCTGGAGTTGATTTCATAGTTCTCAAAAAAATTTATTGAAACAAATGTTATTCTTTGATTAAAATAACACTTAACAATTTAACAATCTATGTCTCGTGAAGTTAATTTAATTCATTAAAAGGGTAAAAAAGTGAAAATTGAGAGTCTGAAGTGTTGAATGGGGAAAGTATTCCTACTTGACTTTCTCATGGAGCCAAATTCCTAACACCTATAATTCTGAAACGTGCCTGTTTTTCTCTTTTTAATTAACTATGTCTTTTTCTTTTTGAGAAAATATGGGAATGAGATGAGGAAAATGGTTGTCTGTGCTTTATAAGAAAAAGTCACACAAGCCAGAAATATTAAATACGTTATTTTCCAGGTTGCAGATGCCATTCAAAATGAAAAGGTGGTTAATAAGACTGTAAAAATATACAACATTGATCGAGCTGTTTGTGGGCGTATAGCTGGTGTCATTGCAAAGAAGTATGGTGACACTGGTTTTGCAGGACAGTTGAATATAACGTAAGATGTCTAAATTTACAGCTTAAGATCCAATATTTGTATTTAAATTAAAGTTAACAAAGATGTTTTCCCTGTTCCAGTTTTACAGGAAGTGCTGGGCAGTCATTTGCTTGCTTTCTGACACCTGGAATGAACATTCGACTGGTAGGAGAGGCTAATGATTATGTTGGGAAGGTATCTTACTACAACTCTGCTGCTTTGGGTTGCCTAAGATCTGGTTTAGTAAATTAAACATGAAATTTGTGCCTATGATTCATTTATTTGGTGGAGAGTATGGGGCCTAGTTACTTAATTATTGTATCCTAGTTGTGTACTGTACTCAATCAGTAAAATTCTTGACAAATTTCTTTATTAAAGCGAGGATTTGATGATATAGTTTTTTGACAAATGTAATTTAGTTGTGCACTATAGGTTTATCTTGAATTAAGAACCCTTTTTGTGACCATAATGAATGAAATGGATGCTTTTCTTTTGAGGTATCTGTTCTGAATTTTTAGTTAGATACGAAATTCAGGCATAATGTTCTGATGTTTATTTGTGACTATTGCCAGGGCATTGCTGGAGGTGAGTTGGTTATCACTCCTGTTGACAAGACGGGGTTTGAACCTGAGGATGCAGCTATTGTAGGGAACACTTGCTTGTATGGGGCAACTGGTGGACAGGTCTTCGTCAGAGGGAAAGCTGGGGAAAGATTTGCTGTCAGAAACTCTCTTGCTGAAGCTGTGGTTGAAGGCACAGGAGATCATTGCTGTGAGTACATGACAGGTGGTTGTGTGGTTGTCTTGGGAAAGTGAGTAATATTTCTTATCCAAGCTGTACCACTCTTTTCCTCTTCCCCAACCCGCTTTGTGTAACTTAGTAAAAAATTTTATATGTTTGGGTAAACATTTAAAAATGCAGTTTGCTTTTTTTCGGCTTCTGTTTCTCTTCAATCACTTTTTAAGCACAAACAAAATAAATCTGTTATTTTGGAAAAAAATTGTGGTATACTGAGCCTATCACATATTTTATACCTTAACAGAGTGGGTAGAAATGTGGCTGCTGGAATGACGGGAGGATTGGCTTACATTCTTGATGAGGACGACACTCTCATTCCCAAGGTTTGCGCGAGACCAATTTCACTTTACTTTCTGTTTCCTCTTTTTTTCTTTTTACAAATGAGTGCATGCGTGGCTATTAAAATTCTTGTTCTTATCTGGATTCGCTTGTTCCCCCCTCTAATGTGAGATAATAATAAATCAATGGGTTTGGGAAGCATTTTCAACTGTTTATGAAAACCTTATACTGTACTACTGCTTGAAGATCTTCCCAAATCTCACTAAGTGCCTTTTCATGGAACACCAAAACTTCCTTTAAAACTTTGCTTGTAAGTTCTAACAAATCTTGTAGCATTAGTTATTTAGTTTACCTGAATTTTTCTGAATCACAAACGATTTTAGACTACCCCTCCCCCTTGAAAGAAAATGCTTCTAGAACATAATAATATCTAGAAAGCCTTTTATTTATGCTGCTTGAAAGAAACCATGGTATTGTTTTGTTATGCTTATATCTAAGATCAATTCACAGGTAAACAGAGAAATTGTAAAAATCCAACGGGTATCAGCCCCTGTTGGGCAGATGCAACTGAAGAGCCTGATTGAAGCTCATGTTGTAAGTCCTCCTATTTACAAACAAGAATTTAACATGTACACTCATGTAGTAGGCAGAAATGTATTCTTGTTTTTAGAATTTGATATCAATTGATTATGATAATGCACAATTAAATTTTATTATTTCTGTATGAAGGAAAAAACCGGTAGTACCAAAGGTGCGGCTATTCTGAAGGATTGGGACAAGTATTTAGCACTGTTTTGGCAGCTGGTTCCACCTAGTGAAGAGGATACGCCTGAGGCAAATGCCAAGTATGACACAACTACCGCAGAGCAGGTGACTTTTCAGTCTGCTTAGGGTAGCAATGACAAGGTTGGATTGATTACGATAGAGGCCATGTCCCTACTGTGTACAGGAAAGGGAGAGGCTATCAATAAGGTGGAAATGGTAGCCAAATTATGGGATTCAACTATCGCTTGAAATCATGCTGCTGCATTGATTCTCAAGATCATTTTTGCCTAAAAGGCCCCCTATACACATCCATCTCAACCATTGGTCTTCTTTTACCTTAGTTTTTGTATAGCCGTGTGAAAGAAAACCTGTAAATAAAATGCACTTGATTCGAGTCTGACTGACGCTGAAAATAAGTTAGTTGGGGCCTGATACGCCTTGTCATCTTTGTTCTCTTGCGCTCATGTCAAAACTTTGTTTTCTCCTTGCACCATCAAAATGCGTTCCTTCTCTGCATTTAATAAAATAGGATAATATTGATAAAATATGCATTGCTGACACAATACTTGACATGAATTTTCAATCGCTGAAGACCAACAGGTATTGCATGTCGACAATTTAAAATTTTGTAATCTTCACTTTTTAAGAGGTTTTATAGTGTTATTATTTCCCCACATTATATCAACAATTGTTCCTCAATTATAAAAATAATATTAAATATGGTTTAACCTATTAGCAAAACAAGCAAAGAAGTAATTGGAGGTAGCACACCAATCAGAAAGCAAGATATATAAATGATCAACAAAGGTATTGTATTATTATGAATGAGTAATGGTATATATACTCAATAAACACAAGCCATATGCGTAATTGATTAAGACGGACAACTAATAAAAAGTTACATTGAGACTAACAAAAAATAACAAACTGCTAACAATATATAGGTTAAGAACCACTCTTAAGTTTGGAAAGGATATCAAGCATTCCCAGCTTGTTACATATAGCCTGAAAGAGAGTTGAAGATAAAGCTTTTATATATACATTAGCAAGTTGTACAGAATAAGAAATTGGCAAAAGCTTGATTAAACCGTTGGTTACTTAATCTCAGACAATGTCACAATCAATTTTGATATGCTTAGTGTGTTAATGAAAAATTGGATTAAAGGCAATTGGTATTGCAGATTGATTGTGATAATATATCAACGCTAGTTGAATGTAAGGAAGACAAAAACTCTTTAAGTAGAAAAGACAACTACTGAATTTTGCCTAAGGCACGATATTCTGCCTCTGAAGAACTATGAGAAATAGTTGATTGCTTCTTATAATGCTAAGAAATTAAAAAAGAAGCAAGACATACTGAAAAACTAGTGATGGAGTATTTAGAATCAATACATCGGGCCCAATCAAGTCATTAAAAGCCTTTAGTTGAAGGGTACTGTTTGCAACAAGAAATATGCCAGGCCTCGATACCTTTCAAATGGTGAAGAATACAAAAAGCAGTTTGATGATGATATGCTCTTAGAGTAGAAATGAACTGACTGAGATGTTGGATCGCATAAGCTATATCAAAGCGAGTATTAGTTAAGTAGATAAGACAACCATTAAGCGCCTATAAATAGATGGATCCGAAAGAATAGTCCTCAAGCGGAATGAAGACGAGTATGATAGTCTATAGGAGTCGAAATAGGACAAGAAAACAAGCATACCATTATCAGAAAGCAGATCCAATATATACCTTTGTTGACAAAAATGTATTCCGGAAGCATTATAAGCAATTTCAAGCCCAAGGAAATATCTTAAATGTCCAAGATCTTTGATTTTAGAAGTAGAATCAAGACAAGATGTAACATAATTAATTTCAGCAGTATCATCACCAACTAAGACTATTATCAACATAAATGAGAAGGGTTGTGGTGTGAGATTAAGATAATTTGAGGAAAAGAGAATGATTAGATGTAGAATGGTGATATCCATTGGACAAGAATACAGAAGAAAGGCATGCATATCATTGACAAATCGCCTGTTTAAGGCCATAAAGGGATCACTGTAATCGAAATACTTGTCCAGATTTAGGAACATGCAGGCCAACTGGGGGTTGTATGTGCACTTCTTCATTAAGGTCTCCATGAAAAATGCATTATTCACATCAAGTTGCTTGAGATGTCAGTTAGGAATAGTAGCCAAAGCTAAAAGAAAATAAATTGTGATCAGTTTTGCTACAAGGTATAAAAAAAATAGAGATCTTCCATTTTTGTATATCCCTTAGCAATTAAGCGGGCTTTGTAACACTTTATAGTACCATTAACATTATGCTTGAACTTGTAAACCTAGTGGCAATCGATTGCTACTTTATGAGGAGGTAAATTAGTGCTAGGTATTATTCGCTTCAAAAGCAGCAATTCAAACGTGTATAGAAGCAACCAATTAGATTTGGAAGCTTCAACGTATGACTTGGGTTCATATATGAACAAAACAGACATCATATAGTGATGAAAAGAAGGATAAATGTTTATAAGAAAGAAAAATTTAAATAGGATGACAAATACCTGTAGAAGGGGTGTCAATTAATGTAAATGTACTATGATAATCCTAAAGCTAAATGGGAGGTTGGCGAGGATGAGTGGAACGTCTAGGAGCAAGGGGCGGTGATGTTGGAGGGTCAGAAAAACTATTGTTGGTGTCTTCGAGGTCAGAAGGATCATTGTGCTGTGGAGTAAAATAAAAAAAAGTCAACTAAAGTTGGAAAAGAAATAGGAATAGGTAGGGAAAGGGATGGAAAAGACACGAGGAAAGAGCAATGTATGTAAGGAAAATGGTCTTCATAAAAAATTACTCTCTTGAAAAAGTGAGTTTAGGAGAATGTAAATTGTAAAGAAGATAACCTCTAATATGTGGTTTAAATCCTAAAAACATTGAGGGATGTGCAAGATAATCAAATTTCTTGCGTTGTGCATTGATAGTGCTTGCATAATATAAGCAGCCAAACACATAAATTAGAGATGTAACAGCTGTGTTGATGAATTTTTCTGAAAATGTTGATGTACTATGCAAAAAAGATGTAGGAATGCAATTAATAAGATATGTGACATGTTTTAATGCCAACCACAAAAAATTTAATGGAGATGAGATTGAAAAAGTAATGCTCGGGTTACATTGAGAAGACGTTGATGCTTACATTTGACAATGTCATTTTGTTCGAGAGTTTCTATACATGTGGTTTGATGAATGATGTCTCTAGAAAAAAAATAATCATGTTTGGAAAATTTGACACCATTATCAATGCAAATGGTTTTAGAAAAGGTATTAAAATGTTTTTCTACTTGAGTAACAAAGTGAATTATATGAGAACGTGTTTCAGTTTTCAAAATCATAAGAATAGTCCATATATAACGTGTGGGATTGTCAACTATGGTTAAAAAATATTTATGATCCTGCATGGAAATAGTGGAATAGGATCTCCAAATATCCATATGTAAAAGTTCAAAAGAATGACTAACATTAGAATTACTTAAAGGAAAAGATAACTTCTTTTGTTTAGCATGATGCATGTATTGCAAGCAAAAGTCTGACCACTATACATGCAAGAATAAGTTAGTTTCATGGTTTGTAAGCATTGCTAGGAAGGATGAGCTAAGCAAAAATGCCACAAGTCTATGGGTATTTTATTACAAGAAGGTTAAATAAGGGTAGAATGTGTAAAACTATTTGCACTAGAAGGAAGATCAATGGTGTATAGCCCAACATTTACATTAATTGTACTAATCTTTTGCTTGGTGTTTGTGTCCAGAAGAAAAAATGTGATCACAATTAAGTAACGAGACAAAGTCCAGAAATTGAAATAAGATTGAACATGAAGTTAGGGATATACAGGACATATTTAAGACAAAAAGAATAAGAAAAATGTACATTTCCATGTGTAGCAAAAACTTGTTAACCAATGGGTAATTTGACAAATATATGCTTAATGATGTGAAAAGAGGAAGAGACGTGGTGAGTAGCACTTGAATCTAAGATCCAAGTAGCGGTGGATTGTGTGTGAATATTACTTGAAGAAAAATAGTCATGCATGGAAAATTCTACAACAACATAAGCGCGAATGATTTTAACAGAGGTATTTGGTTTACACTAGAAAGAAAAGTTGAAGAACCACTGTTTGGTTGTTGAAAGTGCTGAGGTGAAAAGTGAAATTCCTGATTCTTAATAGGCTGTTGTTGATCACTTCATGACTTCACCATTTTCAGTCACAGTGTTATTAACCACAATGTGCTTAACATTAGAAAATTTATATCTGGGAGGAAAACCTTCCGATAACAAAGATAAATGTATGACCCGTACATTCACGATAAGTGCAAATCTTACCGTAACAAACAAACAAAGAAAGTAAGATAATAGAAATGATCAACAAAAGCTTTGTAGTATTATAAATGAGAATAATGACACATATATACAATACACACAAGCTATGTACGTAACTGATTTAGACGATTAACTACTGGTGTAAATGACGAAGAGAAAAAATAACAAAATGCTAACCATATACATGTTAAGACCTATATGAACATAACGTCTTTCAATATTTGTTTTATTAACTTTATTATTCGAAGAATTTAAAAGTTCTGAAAATTGCCTCTTAGTACTATTTAGAAATGATGTATTATCTATTTAAATTTATCACATATAATATAATATAATGGTAAATAATATTTATATATACACCTATATACGTATTCTTGCCATTTATACGTAAAAGTTGATAAATAACAAATATATGTAATTTATATGTAATTTAGTATGAAAAAGTTGTTTTGTATTTTTTGAATTATGTAAGGATGGAAAAAGTAGAGTAATAAGTATTTGTTATATAACAATTTTCTAAAACATTATCATTGATAATTCTAAAAGTAAAATTTATTGTCTCACCACATTTTGTCTTTAGAAATAAAATCATTCACATATTAAAAATAAATCATAAAACAATATTCAATCTTATCATATCAAAACTAATATATAGAAAATCAATTATAAGTATTTGAGTAAATCATAATTATTTTAAAAAAATGCAACATCAAACATAAATTATTGAATGAAAAGTAAGAACACTATGCATAATTTTATATTAAATAATAAATATATTACTTAATTGAAATATGTACTTAAAATATATTATAAAAAGAATATAACGAAGTATATTTGCATAGCTATAAGTATATTTAAGTTATAAATACTAAATAAAATTCTAAATATATATATATATATATATATATATATATATATATATATATATATATATATATATATATAAAGTGAGTAAAACTTAGGTGTGGATTGACTCTTCACGGGTTGAGCTAAAATAGGATTAGTTCAACTCGACTCACTTTTTAGTGAATGAGAAATTTTATAACTTAGTCCGATTAATCACGGATTGAGTGGGTTAGTGTGTTGGGTTAATTACAAGTTTTTCTTTCAATTGATTTTATATATTTATTTTATTACAATAAAAATGAATTAACTCAATTTATTTTTGTGATTGTGTAATCAAAATGTTCATTTAATTCTCGAAATATTATTATCAAGATATCCGTTAAAGATTAAAGTATCAATATATATAACTTGATAAATAAATAACTTAAACATTTAAATTATTAAAATATTATTGAGTAATATTTTAGTATTTAAAATTATTAAATTCTGAATCTATATAATTAAAAATATTAAATAATTGAAATTTAAAAATTTAAAAATTGAATAAAAAATTAATAATATTATTGTTAGTGGATTGCGGGTGTACCCACCATCAACTTAAATAAAACCCATTTAATCCGTAAATCAAATAAATTGAATCATATTAAATCTATTTTCTTAAAAATTACAAAAATTTCAACGAACTCGATCCGAACATTTCAAACCTAAGATAAGCCGACAGTAAGCTAAAATCTTACGAGGACAATCCAGAAGTAGATCCTCTTGTTCACGTGGACGCTTAACATTCTGAGAGTACGGAAAATTGTTCACCAAATTCTTTGTCCTTTATTTCATATCAAAAAGAAACTTCGGCTCTTTTTCTTCTGGGATTCGGAGAAACATCGTTTATGTTTTCCACACCCTATATATTCCATGTTACTTTGTTCAAGTTTCAAAATTGACGTCTACAATCAAAACTATGATGGCCCATTTTTGGTGTTTCTACTCAATTCATCACCGAATCACTTATGTTCCAATTGCCGAAGCTTCCTAGTTCGCTCCAATTATGACAAAACTTAGCTTCATGGAACCAAAACCAAGATGTTTTACGGTGTAACAAAATTGTCACTTCCTCTAGTTGTTTCCTTCAAGTTTCACCAAATGAATTTTAAACGTGAAAAATGATCCTGGGTCACACCAGTTAAAATAAAATCGAGAAAAAAATAAGGCATAATGAATTTGTCGTTTTCGCTACTTTCTCCCCATCTGTGCTTTACCAACCGAATATAATAAACCATTTTCACCAACCCAAATACTATCCCACCCAGCCATCATCTTTTTCAATTTTAACTTCCTTTCCACAGGAAAATTCCAATTACCTCAATTTAATCATCCTAGTTTTCTGCTTTGCATGCATTTTTCTTATCCTCCCCACAGAGAAAACTTATGCAAAATAAATCATTAAATTTAACTAATAAAAGATAGCACGTACCAACTGTGTTATTACCTGTTATGGAATACGATGAATACTGTAAGGGAAATTGCTGAAAATGACAGAGTCAAATTAAGGTGTTAGACTTTAAGGAAAGGAAAGAAGAAGATGATGATGATGAATGATAGATAAGAAGGGTAAATGTGTGTAGTTGCAATCACGCCTCAATTGCTTTTGTTTTCCTTTTTCTTTGAAAACAAAACAAAGCAACCAAATTCTATGTATACCCACCAAATGTCGGCGTATGGTGTTGAAATCCGAATAACAAATGTTAAACAATGAATTCTCAAAGTGCTTCTCTCTCTTTCTCTTTTTTTTTTTTAATTAGATAGAACTAATCTTCTACCTATATTGTCTATTCTTTTTATTCATTTCCAATCATAAAAATCTACACACTTTATTGAAAGATTCTAATACGACAAGATGAAGCTATCGACACATTTTCTTTTTATTAGATAAAGTTTACGACGAGTTTCACTAAAAAGAAGAATTATATGAACAATAAAAGTAATTATAGGCTGTATATTGCATAGTGTCAAATATTTCAGATACTGATACTACAACTTATTCTAATTTTAGTGAGAGTTAAAGGCAATTTCAATAACAAGAAGATATACATTATCATATTCCTTATACTTGTTCTTCCATTTCATGTCCACACAAATTTACAATCTTCTTTGTCTGGATTAACACATTATATATGTATGAACATATCCCATACATAACTGTATATAACATTATGAAACAAATGCTGTTTTCTTTCTGGGTAAATTTACTCACATTGCTCTGATTTCTGGGTTAAAGGTCGACTAATGAAAGAAAAAACGTTCCGGACTCACATTCATCAGTTATCACTAAGCATGCATGCAAAATTATGCAGAAGACAATAAATACAGAAGCATGCCTTAGCATATAGAGAGAATTGCATACATAGGTATACGTAGCTACCAAGTAAAATTACACAGATGAATCACTCCTGGGTCATGTTTTGAAGACACAGCCAACATCACCAGAAGCAGCATTATCACGACAGGCACCAACATCAGAATCATTGGCGGCGGCGGCAGAGGTGGCAGAACCAGTGGCAGAACCATGAGTGCTATGGTCAGCACCACCATGAACATGATCGACCCAAACCCGTAAAGCCTTCTCATAAATGCTAATGAGAAGCTTATGAAACTGCTGTTGCACTGAACCAACCAAATGCTCATCGATCTGCAAACCTTTGATCTCCCTCCTTCGTTGTGATCACAACCCTCTTGGTGTTTTATTGCTTTGAATTTGAAAAGACAAAAAAGATGAGATTTTGTCACTGCCTCTCTCTTTTATTTTCCTTTGTAGCACCGTCAGAGACGTACTTTTGTAGTTATGGCAAAAGATAGCAGACATCAATTTTCTTTTCTTTTCTCAGACTTTCCTACTTTTCTGGCATTCTCCAATATGGCAACCGAGCTCCCTTTGATGGCAAAACTACTATCATGTGGATTTTCTTTTGACTCTATTAGTAGAAACTGCGAGTGTGCATCATATCAATTAATTTCTTGTCAGTGTGCAAGTGCATGCATCGATTAATGACGAATACGATCACCGATTTAACACAATTTATACATTTAGCAGTTACCAAAATTATGGTGTTATAACTTATATGAGACTTGAGAGATACATTGCACCATCCAATAGAATGAATTCACCTACCTGTTTCGTTTCATACCATGCCGCTCCAGTAAAACAAAATTATACGTTGTTAAACATTAATTATTTTCTTTGAGGTAATCAAATTTTGTATTAGAAAGACAAGAAAGGAAAAACATGAAGAAAGAAAGTGATTTTCGCCTTCCCCATTATTATATTCATATTTATTGTTTTTTTTTACTTTTTATATATGTCAAAATTCAGTTCTTAATTACTAAACAAATGAGAATGACAATAAAGTTAGTGCTCCCGTTGTCTTTGTACACACGTTACGACGAGAACAACGTAAACAAGAATTTATAAACACTTTTATACATACTTCTGCAGTTCCATTCCATATGCTTCGTATATACGTACGTACGTACGTGTATATATATATATATATATATATATATATATTTATTGATAATTTTTTTTATCAACAATAAAAAAATATATAAAATAGAGAAACATTTGAGGGTGCTCTAACCCTTTTACACATAAAATAAAGCAAAGATCAAAATTGTAGAAAACTAAAAAAGAATATAACATCTATAACTTATCATAAAAGAGGATATAACAATTTATCATAACTATTCTACAAGAAAAAATAGGGTAGATCTTTAAAAACAATAGAAACATATGTATGTTGAGAATTTCACAAGTTCAATTGTCATTATTACAACTAATTTGATATCAAGTTTCTCTTCTTTTTTTTTCTATGCATATTCATCGGATCAATTTCTTTTTTTTATGAAAGTATAGACATTGATCAACTTATTTAATTATGAATATTGATAAACACAATTTCTCATTTTACTAAGCTATTGCTAGTCCTTGACATTAGAAAATGATACGAGAAAGGTATTCCATAATTTTTTACGTACTAAGTGCGAATTTTTTACTTTAAACATCATGAATTTCGGAAGCAAGAATGTGGGTGTTCTAGATTAGATAAACTATGGGAAGAAAAACAACCCACCCCTTGTCAACAACATGAAATAGGTATTTTAGAACGAAGGGGTAGTCATTAATTATAAGTTTTGGAATAAGTAATGTTTAATGTTTTCTGCTCTGGAAATACATCTCCACAATGTGACAGAAAAAACGTTTTACATTCTTTTTCTTTTTTTTTGGAAACCTCGAAAATTGTTTTCCTTGCATAAGTTTAACTCTTTTCACATAGTTGTGGTAGATAAGGAGTATTGGAGGAAGTTATCAAATGAAGTGGGTATGTTTCTCATAATAGACGTTGTTGGTGGAGCTAAGCATTGTGTAACTTCTGATTTTCTACATATGAAATAATAAAAAGGGGATTGTAGAGATGATTTAACAATAAATGAAACAATTGTTATAAAACAATGTAATAAAGAGAGAAGAGAGAATACAGGATAACTTTTTTATTATTATTAGTGATAGGAAGATTCGTATTTATAATCATTCATTAATTTCATAACATTCATCATTGGGTGTCCATTGGGTGTCCATCTAGTTAAAATCTTACTAGGAAAAAACCTTTTAGGATGAAAATCTAGCGAAAGAAGTACATCATTTTTTATTCATCACATATTTTATTTCTCTTCCTCGTGTAAACTTACATCATTACGATGATGGAGTCTAATCTTGTGAACCAATTGCTCAAAAGTTCTCTTTGATAAAGACTTTGTAAATAAATATTTAATATATCCTTCTTTTGATTGAGAAATACATGCTCTATTGTCTTCATATATGGTTGTTGATTCCATTTTTTCCAAAAATAGACCACAAGTTTGTCACTCATGTTGAACTATAAACCTTAACCAAATACATTCACGAATTGCCTCATGTAATGATAAAAATTCTACATGATTTGACGATGTTGTTGTTATGGTTTGTTTCACAGACCGCCATGAAATTGTTGTGCCATTACATGTGAACAAATATCTTGTTTATAACCTATTAGATCTGATTTTGAATCATTTGGATAAAATAAGCACATATTTGTAGTACCTTTAAAATAACGAAGTATAAGTTTTATTCCAATCCAATGTGTTCTTGTAAGTGAAGAATTCGTTAGGTCTATAGAGGGGGTTTCACTGGGGAGATACAACACTAATGAGACTTGAGTCCAACCACATAAGGCATTGATACCACTTTCTTAACCCAAAACCTTAAGGCAATGGGTTTATGGGTCTTTAACCTTATATAGTGCTCTACTTTATCATTTTTAGCCAATGTGAGACTTAGACTCACACTTGGATTCCTAACAATCTCCCCTTCAAGTGTGAGTCCTTTCAACCACATTGATACACTAGGAAGAGAAAAAGAAACCAAATTTTTTCTGATGTGGAAGATCAGACAATGCTGCAACCACAGATCATACTAAGAAAAATGGCTCTTCATACCAATTGTTAGGAACAAGGCAATAAAGGAAAGAATAAGGAGAAAAAAATAAACAACACAATAATTTAACGTGATTCAGTGTACAATGTATATGTCTACGTCCATCATTACACTAGGAAGTATTTTTATTTTTATTTTTGGTGTATTTCAAACTTTACATAGGGTCTCTCATATAGTAAAATAGAGAACCACATCTCACAATTCTAAGCGATATGAGACTAAATCAAATACCATAATACTAACAGAATTATGTCTTGCTTAACCAATTTTACAACAAATGCAATATCAGATTGAGTATAATTAGCAAGATACATTTGTGCTCTTATAACACTAAGATATGATACTTCTAAACCAAAAAGTTCTTCATCATTTTCTTGATGTCTAAAAGAGCCTTTATTAACATCTAATGACCTCACAACCATTGAAGTACATAATGGATATGACTTGTCCATTTAGAACCTTTTAAGCACCTTCATTATATAAGCTTCTTGATGTACAAAAACACCTTTATTTAAATAATAAATTTATAATCTCAAACAAAACTTTGTCCTTTTCTTCATCTAAAATTCTTTCTTTAAGCAATCAATTGTCTTTGTGAACTCATTAGGAGTTCCAACGATGTTTATGTCATCTAAACAAACAACAATTATGGCAAATTCGTTTTCTAATATTTTCATAAACACAGATAAATTAGATCATTTCTATACTTTTAAAAAGTAGTCACATAGGTTCTGATTGTTTTAATCATTAAAGAGACTTGTTCAATTTTATTTAATAATCCTCTTTAAAATATGTCTTGTTGGGCAAATTAAATCCTTTAGGAACTTTCATGAAAATATCATTCTTAATAGAATCATACAAATAGGCCGTAAGATCATCCTTTAGATGTAAATGCAACCCTTCTTGTCAAATATCAAAATTTTGTTGCATTCAATACTAGTGAATGTCTTTTCTCAAATTAAGATCAGTTTTTTTTGTGAAAAAATATTGAGTAACTGACCATGTTTTGTATCTAACAATTTCATGATTCTTATTTTGTTTTTACGCAAAAATCCATATGTATCCCATGGATTTACACCCTTAGGTGTGCGAACTATAGGTCCAAAAACCTTTCATTTAGCAAGCAAATCTAATTACTCTTGTATTGCATCTTTTCAATTTGGCCAATCATTTCTTTGTCGACAATCTTCAATGATCATTAGTTCTTGATACTCATTTTCACTCATAACATTCATCGTTATATTATATGCAAAAGTCTCGTCAATGTTGACTTAATTTTGGTTTCATATTATCTTATTTAGAACATAATTTATTGAGATCTCACCATTTTCAACAATTTCATGTACATGAGGTTCTTTTGGAACTGAATCATTAATTATGTAAATAAATCATTTGGGATTTTCACTTTTTTGATTAGGTCATGCATTTTAATTCATTTTCTCATTCACGAGTTTTAATCTTTGGAACCAAAAGACCTACCGCACTCCAAGCGTGCCTTTGCAACCAACAGACCTACCACACTTCAGGTGTGTTATAAATTAATATCACTTCTAATTGGACCATTAACAGCTGATATATATATATATATATATATATATATATATATATATATATGTGTGTATATATATATATATATATATATATATATATATATATATATATATATGTATATATATATATATATATATATATATGTGTGTATATATATATATATATATATATATATATGTATATATATATATATACATATATATATATATATGTATATATATATATATATTTTAGTTACTATTTTTATGTTAGTGAAAACAATTGCTAATTGATTGACTGAAAATAGATTATCCTTTAAACTTTTAGTTTACATTCTTTTGTACGAGAATCAAGACGAGATAATGATAATTCAGTCTAACCAATAACTTTTTCCAATTATTTTCTTTCTCCCCCTAATATTGGAAAAACTTATTCATCAAAATGACAGTCAACAAATCAAACTATAAATAAGTCATGTTGATAGTTCAAGATATTTTATTGTTGGTAGAGAATCAAATCCAACATATATTCTCAATCGTCTGTGAAAACCCATCATAATTCCTTTTGGTAGGGAAATTGGAACATATACACCACACCTAAAAATTCTTAAATCAAAAATATTAGGTTACTAATAAAAAATAATTGTATAATATAGTATATGTGATAACTTATTGGCTTGATGAGAATAAATAATGTAGCATTAAAAATTACATATCCCCAAGTAGTCATTGGAAGATTAGCTCTCATAAGTAATAATCTTACAACTAGTTTTATACGTTTTATTAATGATTCTACAAGTCCAGTTTGATTATGAACATGTGCTATTGGATGTTCAAATTCAATTCCAATTAATATACAATGTTCATGAATAACATGAGATATAAATTAACTAGTCGATTTTCTTAATTGGATAATTTGGAAAGTGAACTCTTTCTTAACTTGAGTAATTGAGCTAATAACATTGTAAATGCCTAATTGCGAGTTGATAATAAACAAACACGTGATCATCTAGTTATGCATCAATTAAAACCATGAAATATCTAAATTATCAACATGATGGATGTATTAGACCACAAATATCACCATGCTTTTGTTCTAAAAATGAGATTGACTCATTTCTAATTTTTCTGGTAATGGTCTTATTATCAACTTTCCTTTGTGAACGTGTAGTACATGAAAACTCATTGGACTGAAAAAGTTTTTCGCTCTTAAGTGGGTGCCCATATGAGTTTATCAACTGTTTTTCCCATCATAATAGATTCAGGATGACCCAACTAATCATGCCAAACAAGGAATTCATTTTTATTCAGAAGTTTCTGCCCTCTAATGACATGTGTTTCAATTGCACTAATATATGTGTAGTACAAGCCATAAGAGAAGGTTGATAATTTCTCCAATACACATTTTTTTATTCGGTAGATATTTCATATCTCTTTTATTGTTTATGTCAATATCATATCCATTTAGACAAATGTCCTTGAAACATAATAAGTTTCTATTAAACTTCTTGGTAGAAGTATAATAGCTCTTCTGAAGCCTTCAAATATATTTGTAGTACAATAAATAATGATAAAATTGACTTCTCGCATAACCAAAAGAGAAAAAAAATTATTATTGTTAAGAATTATATTTATTAGTCTATACAACACTATTGCATATCAAGTGATTACACATATAAATAAAATTTTAATGAACTTAATAACCTCAACTCGTTGCAGGTACCACCTAAAATTAAACAACTATGCAATTAATATCAAATAAAACTAAGTATAACAAAAGAAATATAGTATAACAAAAGAACCTTTATACCCATACATAATATCAATATTAGACATGTATATTTTAAATCAATATAGTAAAAATACAAAAGAAAATTTACCTTAAATTAAATTATAATAAAAAGAAGTTAAAAACTTCATCACGTAGAGACTTCTTCTATCATTTTATAAAAAGAAAAAAAAAATCTTAAGTCTCATAACCAATGAAGTGATCAATGCTTAAGATCACCATCTTCATAAGCAAAATGTGTTTTATGGTTATTCGTAGCTTAGTTGGTTAAAGTGTTTATTCTGACTATAGATATAAATGTTATGGATTGCTTTCATAGCTCAATTGGTTAAAAATCTTATATGTTGCTTTCATAGCTCAGTTGGTTAGAGCACCCGTTTAGTAGGCGGGAGGTCTTGAGTTCAAATCTCAATGAAAGCATGGTTTTTTTTTAGTATAACTTAAATTACCTTTACCACTACAATGATAACTTATATAAATGTTATAGGTTGTTTTCATAGCTCAGTTGGTTAGAGCACCTGTTTAGTAAGTGGGAGGTCTTGAGTTCAACTCTCAATGAAAGCACATTATAAATGTTTTTTTCTCTAGTTAGAATTGTGTTTCTTCAGACAATCAACCTTTTATGTTACAAATTGAGAGATGTGGGAGTATTTGATGGGAAAATGTTATGAATTACCCCAAGTATGGATGTTTTTTAACAATTCTTACTACATTTGAAGTAATTTGTTCACCATGGCTTTATATTTAGTAATTATGTGTATGACATGGGTAACTTCATACAAGAAAAAGTTTGGAGTGATAAGAAAATGCACTTAGGGAACAAAACAAGTAACATGTATGTTAATTCACATCAAACTCATTTATTTAATTACAAAGAATTATTGATCTTTGGTTTAATATGTAAGGTTATGGTTGTCCACTAAAGCCTACCAATATTGTTTCAAAGTAGTCAAGAGACTTGTGTAATTGTTGGAATGCAAAACAATATTATAGGTTACTTTCATAGTTTAGTTGGTTAAAGCACCCGTTTAGTAAGTGGGAGGTCTTGAGTTCAACTCTCAATGAAAGCACATTATAAATATATTTTTTTCTCTATAAGTATGGATGTCTTTTAGCAATTCTTACTACATTTGAAGTAATTTGTTCACCATGGCTTTATATTTAGTGATTATGTGTATGACATGGGTAACTTCGTACAAGAAAAAGTTTGTTAAGGCTTGGAGTGATAAGGAAATGCACTTAGGGAACAAAACAAGTAACATGTATGTTAATTCACATCAAACTCATTTATTTGATTACAAAGAATTATTGATCTTTGGTTTAATATAATGAAATTAAATTATCATTTCAAAAGAGTTTTCATGTTGTGAGATATACTTTTAACATCACATTGTACTAAAAGTTGTAGGACTTTGTCTCAAAATATAAATTAATCACATTATAGAACAGTATGACTAAGTTAAGTATGTCAAGATTAATAATGGTCATTGTGATTGCACATTGAAATGTACCCATGATCTTCGTTATGCTTGTGAATTAGCTAAATATGGTATGAATAGCATACCTCTTAAGTGTACATACTCTAGACAAGACTAGATATTTCTTGATATCTCAATATTTTGTGCCTGTTTAAAAAGGTAGACAATATAAGAAAGGTAAAAATAAAATACAAGCTTTGTAAAATTGCATATGTAGATTTGAAATCATCATATGCAACTTTGGGCAAAGTTAAAACAAAAGAGGCATGGTAATAAATTTGCAAAACCTACCAAGTGTGAACCTTATCATTTTAAGCATGTTGGCATGTTGCTTTATACGCATAAAAGTTAATCTAGTTAGAGTTCAAGTAAGGGATAACATCAACACAACTTGGGAAGGAAACAAGTTTCCATGTTATCAATTTTAGGTTAACTTCCATCTTTATATATTTCACATCTTTGATATCAAGGTCAATGGCATGTCTAGCTATATTGTTTGGCATGGACAAATAGTCATGTCCTCTCATATGAATTATGTTAAATAAACTGGACAATGACATGATGAATGTGCCACAAATTGGAGGTCTCAAACAATTAGGATAGTTGAAAGTTAGACATATTATGCTCAATTTAAAAAACATAGAAATTTTATAAAATCATGCAACTTATTCTTGCCTTCTATGACCATTACATGTTCTCTAGATGTACATGACTCCCTCTTCTTTTACCCCACAGTTAAAAAATAGGGCTAAATGTTCCTTATTCCATTCCTTGATTATTTTATTATCATGACCTAATTCAATCATCTTTTGAAACATCAATGAGAACACAATATTTTCTAATATTTTCTACAATGATTATGATTTTCATAGTTAATTTTAAAAAGTTAAACCAACATAAGACACTTTGAGTCATAATGATAAGAAATATGTTAGCTCTAAAAGGATATGGTTGAATAGAGCATTAAAAATGTTTCACTAGATGGTTGTTAGCAAACAATCTTAAGATAATTATCTATTACAGTTAAAAAAGGTTTCCAAAAGATTTTCATAAACAATTTGTAAAAGATAGTCAAAGTTGGTACAACTATAATAGATGAAGTAAAAAAACACTTAATTTTTGTACTAGTTCATCTCAACTAGCCTACGTCCAAATCTACTTTATAAAGCATAAAAGGTTTTACTAATAAAAGATTTGTTGTCAGATGCTTCTACAAGAGGATTAATGATGACAAAGAACGTTGAGGAGGTTAAGCCCTTTAATAAACCTAAACCCTTTAAATTTATTTTGGCTATAATCATCGGCAATATTGGTTTGTTTGGTAACTTATCAAATGGATAATTGTATTAGGGATTTCACCATTTTAAAGCATTTCAACGTCATTGGTCATATTTTGAAAACCCTAACATAATCTTAGTTATTTGAAAATTTCTTGGTATTGACACTGTGAAACGTAACATTGTTGTGTATGGAGGGGTTTTCAAAACGAGAGTTGGGGATTTATATAGGAAGCTTCTCATCCTTTTCTGGTATTGTTATAGCCTTGAAAATGGAGCATATGAGAACCATTATTGTTATTAAATTGACGGTGTCTAAATAGTGGTCTTCTCTTTGTTAGAGTGTAACTCAATCATTGCTATACCCGGAAATCCTTCCATTATTCCTTAGTGTAGTAGTGGGAGGGGGGTTATTGTTTAACAATGTGTAGGATTATTATTTTTTTTCTATCTCATGTTTACAAGGAGGATAACAAATGTGTTGATAGGTTAACAAACATGGGGCTTGATTCTAGGATTGACTTTATTTGACGTGATAGATTACCAATTTGTATGGGGAAGATTTTTTTTTAGGAATTGGTTTGGGTCATGAATCTAGATTTTCTTGATTAGTGCATGGTTTTGGTGTGGTTCCATCATTTTAAATATATATTTTTTTTGATTTTTTCTTTATAAACTTTTTCTCTTGAAGAAACTAAATGATAGATGACTTCGGATTATAACCTTATTAAGATGTCAAATTTATAATAATGTTTTCATAAAGATAACCTTTTTATTTTAGAGAAAAAATAATTTAACGTGTAACACTCTTAAAAATATAAAACATGTGAAATAAATGTATAAAAAAAGGTAATTGGCATAACATTAATTTATAATTGAAAAAAAAACTTAGGAAATGAAGATTAAATTTGACTCAATCCCACAAATTTAGTATGTAAAATAAAGTTTATATTCCAAGTTATATATTATGAAATTATCTAATTTTTAGTCAATGTGTCACTTTCAACATCTCTTCTTATTTCTTTAATTTCTTTTAATTTGGCAAATAAATTAATAGTATAGAACTCTTAACCTTAAGTATAAATGGAAAGACTAAAATATATATGTGTTTTAAATAACTTCTATATTTGAGTTATAAGATGGAGGACCATCTTATCTGGCGTTTGTGATTGGAAGTTTTGATGATTTATAAGATTTTACAATTGACATTCTAAATATTATTATTTTGTGGTACTTAGCACTATCTAATTTATCTTCTCTGTATCAGGTGACAACCCTCTCATTCCTCACACAAACATTGCTCCTTATCCACAACTTATAATCAATCATGCACACCTACCACTCATCAAATCACACATAATTTTTATTATTTTATATTCTTTTTCATCTTTTATTATATTAACTTAATTTAATTATTAAATTTTTATTTGTGTACCATACACATATATACCCTGTTGATATTATTATATTATGTGTCATATCTTTATCTATATTATATCATATAAAATTAATTATTTTAAAAAAATAGTGTTATGATAAGCTTTTTGTATCATGGACGTGTGGATTCAAAAAGCAACTCAAAAATTTATTTGAGTTCGATCGAGTCCATTTATGTTCACCTTATAAGGGAGTTTGTATACGAGTTGACCCACAATTAGAAAATAGACTTGTAAACTCGTTGGAGTATAATTTGAAAACAAAAACTCTTATCACTGAAATTTTTGACAAATTAAAAGTAAAACTAAACTATTTTATTTTTAACTTGAGAAAATAAAATATTTTGTAACTGAAGAATTAAAAATAAAATTAATATTATATCATTTCTCTGTTTAATAAAAAAGAAGTGAATTTAAAAGAAAAATGAGTTCGTGGGTCAATGGACCAGCATCGTAGCTGGATAATGTTTGGAAATTATTAATTGTGGGCTTTTACTTCATGCACCCCTCAAATGTTTAAAAGAACCATTTTGTTTTATGGAAAAGTGACTTTCGAACTATATATTTCAGAAACTTTTTAGAATTTTTTTTTTCTAAATTTTCAGAACAAGATTCTCGGAACGAAATCTCTAAAATATAACTTTTAGAATGAAATTTCTATACTAAAATTTTCAAAACGAGATTTATGAACTATAATTTTCTGAACATATGAAATATATCTTGGAATAAGTTTCCTGTAATGAAATTTCTAAAATAAAATTTATGAAATACATATCTTTTCGAATGAGTTTTTGGAACATCTCTACACGAAAGGTGTTTTGGAAAGACTTCTCGGAAACACATGATATACATTTCGAAATGAGTTTTTTTCTGCATTGTTTTTGTCTTCATTTCTTGTATTGTTCTCTTAATCTTCTTTCTCTACAACAGTAGTGATGATGACAACAACAATGAAGGATATTTGAGTTTTTTCCTCTTATTTTGGAGATGGAATTAGTAATTGTAGGGCGCAAGAAGGACTAGGGCCATTTCTTCCTGCACCTTCTTTTTTTAACTAAACCTTTCTAACTTTTATAATTCTCCTTTTGTCCTCACTCAAATCAAAAACCCTACTCAATTTCCCTCTCCTATCTTTCCCTTTTGTCTCCCCAGCCCTTTTCTTCTCCCGAGTTGCCAGTGCACCATATTCATAGTTTTCCTCTAACAAACAACACCAACACAGTTATAAATTATCAGATTCGAGAAGTACACTCCGGATTGTAGAATCCGAAACTAGAGGGGTGCGCGTTCTTCAACTTCTCCCAAGTACAGAGCATCGGTGGCGGCTCTGGTCAGGTGTTAAGACGATGGTAGTGGCGGCCTAGACTGGTTGATGTCGTTTGTCGCCAGCGTCACTGCTAGGAGCATCACGATCACTTGCAGCTTCTACTAACTGTGCGTGTCCCTGCAACACAACGCATCAGCATTGACGAACCGAACCAAATATATGCAATATGCCGGAAAACAAATGCCCCCTTTAGTGACACCGGTTTTGTCTCCGACGATAGCAAGTGGGGCCTGATTGAGAAAGAGGTGCGACGTTGTCTCTGGAGGTGAAAATGGAAAGCATGAAGAAAGGGTTTGATGAGAAGAAGAAAGTGGAGAAGTTGGAACTGCTTATTGCAAAATTGTAGGAGGGAGCGGTGATAGAGATAAGCCGGTTGAGAATGAAACCTATGCAAAACAAACGCCAAAAAACAAAATCGCATGAACTTTCAAATTGGTTACCAAATTGGGCAATCTAGAAAGCACCCATTGTTGTGGTTATATATATATAATTAGTTTTATATATATAAATCACATCACTTTTAACTCAAAATTTGAAATAGGGTTATGGGATTTTTATCTCATATAGTATATTTAACTTTGTCTATTCTATCCATTGTGAGACTTTTACTCACACTTGGACTATTTCCAACAATTTTTCCTCAATGGTGAGTTCTTTTGTTTTTCATATGGTATATTTCTCATCAGGTGTATAATAACCCATTTTTTATTATGGTTATGTGATCAATAAGTCCAAATCAATGATGGAACTTCGATCAAAATTTAAGGGGAGCCAGGTTATATTTTTTATTTATAAATTATTTTTTTTAATTAAAAAACAAAGGTTTTCATTTTCTCATCATTTTCTATACACAAAACAAACACACATGATAGTAGAATCCAACAAAATATGAGAATAGTATATATGAAAGTGAAACATAAAGTTTATCATCAACAATAATATATAACAAAAAGAAAAAATCACCTTTAGTCACAGTGTTGGTCTATGCTATTTCAATTACTTAAAATCTTCAATAATTAAATCAGAACTAAAGTTTATTGCAATATCCTTTTCAATATAGATTATCATATACTTGTTAAGAATTCAGCCCCCATTTTTTTCTCAATCTGTTCTTGATTATTTTCATTATAAAAAAATATCTTCTAGTTGTAGCTATAGAAATTGGAGGAGTCATGATATGGACCCTATTTTATACAAGTCTTTCGTACCTCGTCAATTTGATTTAGTGGGTATTGTCAAATTTGAGGACGTTTTCCCAAATCACATTCTAAAGAATTTTCAAATTCATTATATGTAACTTTATGAACTTAGTTTTTTCCAATTTCTTCGATTCTTGGATTTCCTCGAAGTTTCTCAAGTTTAGTTGACGTAGATACATTTTTTTCATCTTCATCGCAAGTCTTCCTCTTGAAAAAAAAAATAATTTTTTTACTCTTTATCATAATTTTTCTAATAAAAATTTGACACCTCTTTCTTACCTAATTAGGAAAATAAAAAATTTTGAATACCCCAACCTAAATCTCAAAACCAAAACTCAATATTTTAAGAAAATTAACAACTTCTAAATGATTAACTTCCCTTACCTTGTTCTTCCCTTACACAAGCTCTTCTCTTACACAACTTCAAAGCCTAAAATAACTTCATCTACACAAAAAAGAGTTTAATCAATATAATTAGATCATGATTTTATTATCTGTAACAAATAGATATTTGCATACAATGTAGAAAAGCCAGATACAAGAGGAAAACATATTGTTTCGAAAAAAATAAGGGTAAAAATCAACCTACACAAAGGAAGAAATTGTTCGATCCAAAATATTTCTTAGCTCCTTAATTTTTTTTTATTTAATTTGATTTTGAAAATGATGAAAGATTGAGGGTGAAAATTGAGATAGAAAGAAGATGTGAGAAAGAGAGGTACAGAGAAGAGAAAAACCAAATAAAAGAAAACAAGAATAATAAAAGAGGATAAAAACATACTTTTCAAATTTTGAAGAAATGCTTGGGAATTAGTTTTAAAGTAACTTGACAACTTAAAGGGAATTTCTCCACATGTTTTGAAAAGTCCCATAAGGAAGTAGGTGTTAGTGACTATATAATGGATTCTAAGTCCATGGTGTTCCTTGTCCCGAGTCAAAGATACTTTAAGTTTGTATTTGACTCTTTGTATGAGGTTTGAGTTAAATTATTACTTTAGAGTGTATGGGTACTCGGGGTCAAAGAACATGAGGGAATTGTTTATGTATTTTCTTGTATTTATCTTATTTCTCTAATAATAAAGTGATTCTTGGAGATTTTTCCCAACATTGTTAAATAGAAAGGATAAAAGTCAAAAGTTATTTTGAAAATTTTCAAAAAGTTGGGAGGTGTTGAAGAAATACTTGGGGTGGAGGAAGAAGCCCCCAACTTAAATAGTATGGTTCCTTTTTTTGAGGTAGCGCAGCCCAACTACAGATATCTGTAGCTTCTGTAAATGGTGGTAAACTCTTACCTTGAACCATTTGCTAAGTTGGTTAATCTATTCCTTTACATAACTTCGTTAAGAATTAATATATTATACACAAATATTTGTAGGTTTTATAAATTTCAATAATTTCATCGAGTAACATTTTCAGAAATTATATTTTATTTAATTAATATCATACATTAATTTAATTAAATATTCATATAGGCGAGAGGTTTGATATTAGAGATAGCTTACCTGTAGTTTTACTATTATATATAGATGGTATTGCTTTTTAATTAGAATTAGAATTTTACCTCGGTAATCTGCATTAATATTTAACAAAATTCTTCATTATATATATATATATATATATATATATATATATATATATATATATATATATATATATATATATATATTTTTTTTTGTATATATATATATATATATATATACTATTGGGATGACAAATTTTTAATTGGAAAACAATAATAATATCCGTAGAGTTTTTTTACAATTTTTTTCCAATGTATTCCTAATAAACTCAAATAGTAATTATCAGATACAAAATAATATATTACAATTTTAATTTAATATTTAATATTCAGAACATATAAAATTTTAGTACGTACATATTTTCTAAATAAATTTTTTGCAAGATATATTTTATAATTATTATTAATAAATAGTATATACAAATTTCTGTTAAAAGCATTTTATATAATCATTCGATTATAAATAGAATCTTTTTTTAGCTTTTATAATATCACCTCACAATACTAATGATAATTTCTCATTAGTTAATATTTGTGTTTTAGTTTTGATTGTGTTTGTCACTTTGTCTATTAAACCCTACTTATATTTACATTTGGCCTTTTACTTTTATATCTTTTGAAATAATTTGTCTCAACACAATGTTTTTTATTATTTCAAATTAATCATATTTACGTCCAAATTGCTAATGAAAAATAGGAAAAGTAGTTGTAGTCGTCATATGCCAGTGTATATTAATTTGTGTATTAAGAAAAGTTGAACACAAGTAAAAACAAATATAACAATTGACATACCTCAATCAACTTAACTGCATTGAATAGTTTTAACCAACATGTATTAAATATATGTACATAATAAAATATTTACAGATAACCTAATTATATTTGTACATATACTAAGTTAAGAGCAAAAAAATAATTAACATGGTGTATACTACAATAGTTATGTTCATGTCAAACAGAAGCTTCCAATCTATTAATTTCCTAGTTTGATATTTAAAACGTTTTATGAATCAGAGTACTATATATAATTAATAATATCCATGTTTTTGTTTTATGACAAACAAGGCCATGCCTACACAAACACTCAATTCAAGTAGTGATGGCATCATTTAGATGTCATCAAAAGTGACAAGAAATACCAGATAAAAGTAATTGCTGTAGTGTCGTGGTATTCTAGATAACACGATTCATAGTAAAGGAGACTTGTTTGACCTCAAAAGCTGTTTGTGCTGGGAAAGTGCATGCAGACAAAAGGATGAACACACACACACACACACTCTATTTTATATATGTGTGAGAGGAAGGTGCAGGTGGAAGAATTAAGCTTGTGCAGATAGATAAAGAGAAGGAAGAGAAGTTTAATAATAAGTTGTCCCATAAAGGAATATGAAGTTGATATGATATGATACAGAAGAGGGCAACAAGGTAAAAGAAAGAGCCATAGCAACGTAAGCAAGACTTTGTAACATATAAATGGGAGACAAAATCGAAGGTGACAAGACAAGACAACACCGTCCATGTCTCCCCAGTACACAATCCTCTCTGCCATCCCATGCCATGCATTCTTTCAACTAATATTATATATATATATATATATATATATATATATATATATATATATATATATATAATATCTATATATATATATAATGCATGGTACTGCTTTTTGTCATCTGCATCTTCTGCAATAGGTTTATTTTTTTATTTCTTTTTCCCGTTGAAGGGTTTTAAGGATTCAGTACTTCTGCCTGTGTTGTCCATTGTCACCACACATGAGGAAACACAACTACTTCCCTCCTTCTATTGTTAAATCTGTGATGGTTTATATGGCAATCACATGAGGTCAGAAGCAAGAAAACATGATCACTGTATCTGCATGCATGTATGTGTGTTGTGTGTGTTCATCAGATCATGCTTGACTTGACTACTCATCATTGTGTACAAATATTTCTGGATTTTCGCGCGTGAGGAATTCAATTCCATCGTGCTCATCAATTTCGTGATCCATTGGATTTGCCCATGCTCCTTTATAATTCTTCTTACCTGTTTTCATAATCAATAACTCTAAAACCCAGATTTTTTTGAAAGAAGAAAAAAGCCTTCCATGTCCAACATTTGAAGCTTGGAACTCTCATCTCTGATTCATATATGGAGATAGTCAGAGTATCTTTCAATGTGTGTCCACAACCAGCCATTTCTTGTTTCTGTACACTTTGGTGAAAAATGAGGCCTATGTATAGAGTAAATATCACTTGTTATCATTACTGAATCATTCTTTTGCACTCACTATTGCAGAATCATAAATAATGACCTTTTAAATAGATAAAACGAAACATACCAATTCCATTTGATCAGGAAAAGGGTTAAATATGTTTATCTTCTTCTACAATTGCAGTGAAAATGGAAATTAGTTCTACTTTAAAAGTTTAATTAAATTTAATTCATCAATTTTAGAAATGTATTGATTTAGTCATTTTAATTAAATTTTGTTAAATTTATTTGGTATTTCAAATACATTTCATAATAGCATTTGAGTTATTTATACCGTTTGAGATATTTCTATTTCAATATTAGTAAAAAAACGCATTTGAAACTTTAAATAAATTTAAAAAATGTTAAGAAAACTAAATTGATCAAAATTTTAAAGAATTTACTAATTTTAATTTTCACTACAAATTAAAAGATTAAAAATATATTTAACTCTTAAAAAAATGAAAATATAATACTTTACTAAAACCAAAAATATCAATCAATTTTAAAATTGTAATATTAAAATTATAGTGGAGATGAAGGACATTGTCATTAAATAAAAAATATTATCAATGTTTGCTTTCACATTCTTATAGCTATTAGATTTTGATGCAAAATGTAAAAGAATCAATATTTATGTATTCATCAATTAAATAAATAACATTAAAATTGTGTGTACATGTGTATACGTGTATATTACTGTGTGCAATACCCCACTTGCTAATTTAGTTAATTCTTGCTTTACTTTCATGATTTCATCTAAAGTCAAATATTTCCTCTTTGGGGACATCTAATAAAAGGGTTGTGCTTTGCAAAAGAGATGGTGGGAAAGATAATATAATTAATTATTTATAATAAGTTGCAAAGAAAAGATTCATTATTGTGATATGTGTTAGGCAAAGAAAGGCCCACTGTCAACTCAGCAATATATTGGGATCTCATAATAAATATACTATAATTAAAATGCAGTACAACATTCTCCTTTTAACTATATATATAACTTTTATCAATACTTTATATATACAAAACATTTAGAGGGATAAAATAATTTTTTTTCCAAATATTTAATAATAATTTTAATAAAATCAGTAGATATAAGTCTTTCACCGGTTGTAAAGCTTTTAATATGATTCTAATATGGGTTCGTGCCGGTATCATTACAATATATATGAATTACTAACAATTTCGTCACAAACATAGAAACTAAAACTAATTATTATTTGTAAAAATAGTAATTCACTATTAACCGAAATAATAATAAAAGTTTAACAAGAAAGTATAATTACAAATTAAGGGACTGTATAAAGAAAAAACCTTTCTGGTATAGTATTAATTTACTATATATTTTTTTCACCTCTTTGGTGCACTCATTACTTTCATGAAATATATTGTTTTGTCCCAAATTTACACAAGTATAAAATATTTAAACAAAAAAAAATCTCATTGATTAGAGGTAAGATTGAATTGTGTGCATGAATAATCATTAACATCTTTATCCTTTCTCTCAAAATGATTCACCTATTAAAATTTTATAAAATAAGTGAGAGAAAAATAGAAACACTTTTAAGTCAATGCAATTAAGCAATAAATTAGTTAATTTACTTCTCTCCATTCTTATGGTCTTTCCTTGATGCTCTTTTCCTAAAGTTCCCTAAAACTTTGGGGTTGATTTTGATCCTTTAAACAGAATTAGGTGAAAGAATTTGGTGTTCCCAAAAGTCATGGACAAGCCTAAACAATTTGTAGTGTCACCTACTAACCTATTACTTTCCAAGTTTCATAAGCTCCTATCTTTTTCTTTTTTACATCTCCCAAAAGACATAAAGTGGGTCTTAAACTTTGATTTTGACACATTAAAGCATAATTAATTATATATTATTTTAGTAATATAAACATTACTATACTAATTTGTTTTTTCAACACCAAAGACTTCATTAGAATCATAATCACTTTATAAAGGTGAGCTAAGAAAGGAGCATAAATTAAAGGATTAGGCAAGTGGGAGAAGATTCTGTGACGTGGCAAATCATACAAAAGTCCTTTCCACAACTTTTATTGATTATAACTGACAAGTACATCAACCACTTAGAGGCTGAGTTTCTGTTTTCATTTTAAGTTTATCCAACTATGTTTCAAAAACATTTAAAAAATAATGTGTTCAATAGATCAATGATTTAGGATAGACAAAGGGGTATTTTGAATTTTATTTTTTATTTTCAAAATTATATTTTTTAAAATGGCTTTTGTAATTGTTATATTAATTAATGTTTCAAAAAACAATTTTCGAAAGAAAAAATAATTTTAACAAACATAGCTTATGTTTTAGGATTTTTTTAGAAAATACAAAAATTATGTTAATAAAAGTATTTCCAGAAAAAAGTCATAAAACATATAAAAATTGTATTTTAATTCATTGTACATTAAAACACAACTTACAAAATTAAAAAAAGTTGAAAACCATACTCCCACGTTTAAAGTTTTATTTCATAAATTATTTCTTCATTTTAATATTGTAAGGCCAACTTATTTCTACCCTAAATGTTTAAGGGTCTGTCCTAATCTGTTAGGCTTAAGGCTGACTCATAGGGTCCCCAAAACTTCTCTCCCAGTCCTAACTCACTTTTGGTGTCTCATTTTCCAGAAACAGCTCCCTTCCCCCCTCTCAAAGCAATAGCAGCAAGCTTTGCTAGGGTTTGGCCTCATTCCTCGTCAAGCTAGTGAACCCCGTTTATAATTCACATAAGTTGGTTCTCGACTCATGCTTTCTATTCTTCCTCTGTCTTTCATGGTTCTAGTTAGAGTTCATCGTAGTAACGTAGCTTTGATCTAGTGTTAATATTTTTCAGCTCGCTAAATTGTTCTAGGAGCTGTGGTGCTCCTATGTAGAGTACTTGTGTTGTTATTTATCATCTATCCAGGTAAGGGAAGCTAGGGTTTAAAGTTTTTCATGATTTTTCGCAAGTTTTCTGAGTTTAAATCATATTCATGAGGTATGCTTGCTGTTATGGTTGCTTGGTAGTGGTTGAACTGTGACTTTGGTACTGTTTCTGTGTTTTGCACGCGTGAACAGTGGAGAACCCTGGTATTTTCGCCCAAGCGAGCTAATCTCGCCCAGGCGAGCTAATCTCGCCCAAGCGAGAGTACCAGAAGTTGCTCCCTGGAACTTGCACGAGCTGTCGCTCAGGCGACGAGCTCTTGTTTTGAGCAAGAGTCCATCTCGCTCAGGTGAGGAGGTCTCGCCTAAGCGAGAGAACGCGAAGGCCACTCTTCCTACTTTTCGAGCTCTCGCCTAGGCGAAAGGAGCTTGCCTGAGCGAGAGAACCTTCTCGCCTGAGCGAGGCCTTTTAGCCTGAGCGAGAATTGGGCGAGAATGTGCTCAAGTGTTGTTTTCCCCTCTATTCTTGAATGATTGTCACATGTTTGGTTGAATTACTATGTTAAAGTGTAAATTGAGTGATTTTGCATGTACTGGATGGTTTATGGGCTGCATTGGACGAGTTTGGTATGATCTTGGTACGAAACATGAAGGGATGGTTGGTTATATATATTGGCATGAGATTGGTATGCATGATAATATTACGTTGGTTGGTGAGACATGATTTTGGTATGGTCAGGACGTAATTCCACGAAGGTTTCGTGGTGGTGCCTCATGGTCAGGACGTAATTCCTCGATGGTTGCGTAGTGGTGCCTCATGGTCAGGACGTAATTCCATGACCCTTGTTAGTGAGAGCTCATGGTGATGCCTCATGCTTAGGACGTAATTTCATGAAGTTCATGGTGGTGCCTCATTATATAATTTAGTAAGGATTCAAGTAAAGATTGCATCCTGACACTCTAAAGAGTCAGTTAGTCTCACGTAGAGCGTACTGACTCAAGTGGTGAGAGTAGCAAGAGGCCCTAGTCTTTGGCAGGATAATGACCTTAGATGTTTGAAAGCTAACCTTGTGAGTGGTGGGGTGAAACCCATTAACAATTGGCCCTGTAGAGCAGTAGAGGCCACCACAAGTGCAAGCATCCAGTGAATCTAACTAATTATATGTATCCGAATAATCGTGTCTTGAGTCTTAGTGTCTTGTTTGCGAGTCATCACATGCTTGTTTGATGTATGTATCTTCGGCTATAAAATTGTATGAAATAGTATGATAAATCATTTTTTTCTACTCTAACTTACCCTTTCTGCTTGCTTGTGTGTTCTGTGTATGGTTTTCTCCTTTTGCGATGATCATTATTTTATTGATGTGAGCAGATGTGGGAACCCTAGTGTTCATCAGGTGATGGAATTTCCGCTGTGTAGCCCGACTTGTGGTTCGATCTCATTCCTTCAAGTACCGCCTGTAGGCACTGTTGCCTAGAAGTTTGGTCAATTGTCAGACTTTTACTTTCTGTTTTATTAGTTTTATTATTGGCATCATGGTGTGTCTTAGTTTTCTTTCTAGTATGTTCGGATGACTGTAAAATCCTTATATCTTAAGCCATGTGTCCTTATGATATTGAACTTAGAGCAAGATTCAACATGCCTAACTAAACTACAACATCTTCGCCAAAAATTGGTGAACATCGCAAGAAGGAAAATAAAACAAAGAACAGACACATAGAGAAAGGATAAGCTAGAGAAATAATTTTGATATATATATATATATATATATATATATATGTGTGTGTGTGTGTGTGTGTGTGTGTGTGTGTGTGTGTGTGCAAGCAAATCATAAACAGACAATTCATTGAGCACACACAAAGCATGAAATAAAATACATTAAAGACCCTCTAACTCAATTATCTGGATATATGTAAAGAGATCGGATTCACTGGTTGCTTGCACTTGTGGTGACCTTCACTGCTCTGCAGAGCCATTGCCAATGGATTTCACGCTACCACACACAAAGTTAGTCCATGACCATCTAGAGCCATTATCCTACCAAAGACTATGACCTCCTGCTCTTCTCACTACTTAAATTAGTCTACTCTATGTGAGACTGACTTATTCTTTAAAGTGTTAGGATACAACCTTGCTTGAATTATTATCTAATTAAATACACTACAAAACACCATCATAAGGTCTCCCCAAGAGACTCATGGAATTATGTCAGTTCATACCATATACATATTGTCACACATCATTATCCTTCCATATCAAGCACATTAATTTCAGTCTCATTGCATCACATAAAACATACATGGTATCATTCTTGGTGCTATTAAGGGTAAATCACTCAATCATAGAAGGAATCAAGTAGTTAAAACAATTTTATGGTCAATCTCACTCAAGCTAAAGAGCTCTGGCTGAAGTGACAATAGTATCTCGCTCAAGCTAAGAACCCTCGCCTAGGCGAGATTGCAATCAGTAAGCATTGGAATCATCCATGAGTCCTCGCTTAAGCTGATACATTTCGCTTAGGTGAGATTATGCTCGTTCAAGCAAAAGGCCCTCGCTCAGGCGACAAATCGAAACAGAGAGTAGAGACGAATTTCTGCTATTCTCACCTAACCACTCGCTTAGGCGAGAACAACATATCTTCACCTGCACTCACACATGCAAACTCAAAAATTCCAATTCAAACAACATGCACTCAACACCTTCAATACAATCACCAATCCAGTATATTTCAACACCTAATCTTAGTCACACAAAAAAATAGAAAACTACTTTAAAAGCTTTTGAGTTCTAACTTCCCTTACCTTGATAGGTGATACAACTCTTGACAAGGAGAGCCCTAATTGGAAAGGAGCACTACAACTCCAAAACAATCTAAAAAGCTGAAAAAACATGAACACAAATAAACGAAAAATAAGGCTCTAAGGTAGACCCAAAATTGAACCAATGTCATAGATCTGGAAAAAGGAGAAAATAAAAGTTGGGATTCCACTTACATGGAAGAAGGAATGTTCTGCTAGCTCGGAAGAGGATCTCTCAAGAGTCTTAGCTTAGGTCCTGTTTCAGAAAGGGGAGAAAAGAGTGAGAAGTATGTGGACAGCTGAAAAGAGTCATGGAAAACAAGTGGGTCGACATTAGACCTTTTAATAAAGTGAGGCCCAAACATTTTTATAAACAAAAATGGGCTTTCAGTATTTAAAATGCTAAATTTCATTGTAATATTTATTGATAAATTTTATTTTATCTACAAATTTTTTTTATAAATAAAATTAGTCGGTTATCTAACATTTTATTATATTATTGCTTAATAAATATGTATTTACTTGTATTAAAATATATTTGAATAAGTTTCTTTATACACTCTTCATGGGTGAATCTAAAAAAAGAAGTTCAACTTTTTTATAAACTAAAATTAACCTTTATATAAGTTAATTGGTAGAAACTTTCATGTATAATTTTTTAATATCTTTATTTTTAACTTATATATAAATTAATTTACTAGTGCATAGATGTGCTAATAGAAGAATGTACATTGCCAATTGAGAATTTTTACTAATGCTTCCATCATAGTGAGAGAAAAATATATAGATAAAAAGAAGTGAAAATAAGTAGAGACAAAAATTGTTTGATGAGAAATAAACAAGTGGAAAAAATATTTTATTTATTTATTATTGATAAATTTATTTATTACTACTTTATATGTTTATTTATTTTTTATTATAATAATAAAAAATGAAAAAAAAATATTATACTTAAAAAACATCACACTATAAAAGAAAGTACACATAATCTACTATATTTCAGTAATGTGCATTTCTTACACACTCTTAAAAGAATGTTTCCTCCCACCTGATGGTTTCTCTTTTATTTGCACCTGTACTTAATAAAACTAGCACTCATCCATTTCTTTACAGCTTTATCTCTTGTACTTTTTTTTTCATCCTTTTGACAATATTATATATGTGTTTTTAAGAAAACATTAATTCACTTTCTAAATAATAAGAAGAAGAAATAGACATTTAAGAAGCACAAAGTTTAAAAAAATTAATGAACACATTTATTTTAAATCATATTTAGATATTTTGTTTTCTTTTTCGATTATTTCCATAATTTTTATAATTATTTATTGTTACAATTTAAAAGAATATCCCAAAAGTAGAAGTAAAACAAACTGATTTAAATTTTTATTTAAAAGAAAAAGAATGAAGTTCACCGACATAAAAATATTAGTAGTCAAAAATATTAGTAGTAATTGTTAGAGAGTTTACATATAAAGATAATGCAAAATTTAATTAAGATATGTGATTTTAAGAATTCGTCTACAAATTACCATTTGCATAAAATTAAAGCACCCAGCTTAAATACAAATATCCCTTCAAATTAAAAATAATACCTATAAGTTTAAATTGAAAGAATTTTTTCTACTCAATCTAATAATAAAGGTATTTGAACAGTATAAATCATTATCACAAGTTGTGATAATTTCACAACCAAAAAAGCTTTCTCATTGTTTACATGATCAGTTTGCTCTTATTTTTTACTTTCTATAATTTTCCTTAATGAGAACTTTTTAACAACATGTAAATAACACTTCAAACTTAAAAATTTACTTTCCTTCAATATTTAATTTCATAGAATTCAAAAGCATAGCAATAAATATGGCTGAAAAGTGGTTGAAAAATAGATGGATTAATCAGTAATAAATGAGTTTGTAAAAAAAAAAACATATTGTCAGTAGTGATTGTTTCTGTGTTTTACATGTCTGAACACTTTGTCTCATTTCTATTAAAAATGCATGTAAAAGTAACTTTTTCATTTGAAAAAAAGTTTCATAAGAACACAGTTAAAACAAGCTTGTATTATTTATAATTAAGAGAGATATGTCTGTCTGAACAACAACAACAGTACCGAACGGTAACCAATGACTACACGCTTAACTGCAGTTAGTACTGTGAGGTCTGTAAATATATATATATATATATATATATATATATATATATATATATATATGTATATATATATATATATATATAAATATATATATATATATAATAATCTTTATAATAAAAGAATTAAGCAGTCTACATGAACACCCTTTGAAGCTCACAGAACAGAAGAGATTAGTGAAAATATAATCATTCCTCATTAATTGGCACAAGAATAGAATGTGAAGTGTGGTTTAGTTGACTATTCTACTCTATAAGATTCCATTCCTATTGAGAACAATTAGAGCAGGTTAGGAAGGAAAATTTATAAGGTTTTGGGAGAAATAAAAAAAAAACTTATATCATAGACTAATAATGAGAAAGAGAAATAATTCACTTCGTAATTTTCTATATAGGATAAGATTCTCATAGATTCTACTATTGGTGTGACTCTATGAATCTACTTTTCATCAAACATATAATTTCATTTTGAGCAGGGAAAAATATGTTTTTATCTTTAAGTTTGATTTAAATTTAAAAATATTCCTAATTATTTTTAATTCTTACTTTTAAACGGTACTAAAAATAACAAATGCATTTCATATTTATTTATAAAATAAAAAATCAACGTCGGCTAAACCAACGTTTTTCATAAACATTAAAAAAAATATGTTTTATATCTAAAATTTGAACTTATAGTCAAAATTCGATCACTTTTGATCCATGCACATAGTATAATAATTATATAATAATAATAATAATAATACTATCTAATAATAATATATAATTATTAATAGTATTATATAATAATAATAATAATAATAATAATATATTATTATTAATAATATCAAAATAAATAATAATATTGTAAATATTATTGATATTAATATTAATATTAATTTTAATAATAATTATATAATAATAATATAAATAATAAATAATAATATTAATATATCAGTAATAATATTAATAATAATTAATAATAGTATTATTTATTATTAATAATGTTCTTAATAATATATAGTAATT
>Ga0214542_1000564_pt1 | contig 68258 bp, 31 predicted proteins | sample CNSS1metaG_FD_160096 | JGI IMG/M metagenome (GOLD analysis project Ga0214542, IMG submission 160096) | Root nodule microbial communities from cowpea collected in UCLA plant growth center, Los Angeles, California, USA - CNSS1 | ecosystem: Host-associated > Plants > Roots > Nodule | place: USA...
TATATATAAATATATATATATAAATATATATATATATATATATATATATATATATATATGAGTATGAAGTTATGTTATTATTAATGTTCTCTCAAGGAAAATCCTATGGTAAAAAAAAAAATTGATTCCATATCTTTTTATCAAATAATAATTATTTAGAATAGTAGTCAGGGCGTCATAGACTAAGCCCCTGTTTGGGCCGTAGGTGGGCCTGGGTCTTGGGCCAGGCCTCTTAGAATAATTATCATGGTCCCTGTTGGATAATCTTTAATTTTGTTAGATAATCTTTAATTTTGTTAGATGATATCTAGATTAGTTTTTAGATTATAGAGTTGTTTTTATTTAGCAAAGTGATAGGGTATTTTATATTTGGTTAATTAGATTTAAGTTAGTTGTTATTTTAGTTAGTTGAAGTATATAAGATTTAGTTTGATAATATGGGATATTAGATAAGATTAGATTAGGTTAAGATTTAGTTTTGTTTGTTATTATTTGGTTTGTAATTGGCTATATAATAGTGCATTCTCCATCAATGAAAAACACCACAATGAGTTACATTACATATTCTTCTAGTGTGTGTGAGTTTTTTTTTTTCCAACAGGCCCTTAGGGGCCTTGTGGGTAATTCTCTGAATTTGTCAAATTCCTGCTTAATCATCTTAAGTTACCGGCTTAGGCCGGTTACCTTTTAACGGCTTAGGCCGGGTACTGTTAAGCGTTCATACATGGTGATTACTTGCGTTTTTGGGGGCTATATAGACGGGTTTTGTGGCTATAGTTGGGTTGGACCGGCTAGGTGTGGTACAACATTGGTTCTGTAATGACCCCCTTTTGGTATTATTGTGCATGTAGTAAGAACAATAATAAATATTTTACTTTTTAAACAATTTTTTTCTAAAATAACCCTTATTTATTTTATACCTATATTACTTGAATTATTAGACAATTTTCAAAATATACGGAATAATATGAAATATTTACTTTAAATTAATTATTTCTATAAATATATTTATTTCATTAATCAATTTTGATATTGTTATCCCACAAAATTTGAAATCATTAATTATAATATTATTTTGTGATGACAAAGTTCTATAAATTTCACATATGTTATATGTTTTAAGACGTTAAGTTTGTTTTATTATAAAATATACTATGTCATTAGAGTTTAAAGGAGTGAGTGTTTGAAACTTTCAAGGATAAAACGAGTGAAGCACTCATTTTAGGCCTCCAAGGAAAGAAGGCCTCAAATTTTTTTTTACTACTAATATCTTTTTATTAAATAAATTATAATATTATATTTAAGAAAAAAGTCCTCAAAAATGTTTTTTAGTACTAATATATCTCTATTAAACTAATTATATTTTTTTAAAGAAAAAAAGCCTAAAAAATACTATTTTATTACTAATATAACTTTATTAAATTAATTATAAATTTATGTGTGAGAATAAAATTTAATTAAATTATTATTAGTGTCTGTTAAATTTTGTTGGTATTAAAAATGATATTTAATTAGTTAAAATCTTTTTTTAGGAAATTATAATTTTGTTTACGAAAAAGACAATAGTTAGTTATCTTTATTTTCTTATAATCAATATTGATTCTATTTTCTTTCTTTATCTTTGTGTGTTTTCTGTTGTCTCTCCTTACTTTCTTATATTCTAGAGTCCTTATTTAGGATTGAGTTTGGCAGATAATATTTTTTGAATCTCATGTTACCTGTGTGTACCAATCTTTTCATCCTCAATTATGGTTAATATGTTTCTTCTTTATATTTGCGTTGATGTTATTTTTATTTTGTTTGTTGGATTTGTATTACTGTATTAGAATTAAAAATGCGTTTCTTTTGCCCAATTTTTTTTTTCGGTACTTTTAATCGCATGCTTCTCGAGAGTTTTTCTTTTTCCATGTATCTTAACCAGGAATTGAAACTTTTCTACAAAACTATTAATTAGATTAATGTTTAGTCTTTTTTTTTTGGATAATAGATTAATTGGAGCATAATTCAAAGTTGAGTTTCTATAGAAAGATAATTTAAGTTTAGGGATTAAAAAATTTACTATCGAGTTGAAAAGAACAATAATTTTCTTAATTATTTTTTATTAATGATTAATCTTAAAATAAAATTTACACGTTCGTGAAAAAGTAGAGACTTGAGAAGGAGAAAGAGACTTGAGTGTTTACTACCGAGTTTACTTTCCTAACAACCTGAATCGGGTTTTATTATTTGAACCCATTTGTTTCATATACTTATCTTCATTTGTGTTTTATATATTATAATTTTTTATTTTATATAAAAATATGTAGATATGTCAACTATAAATTTTGAATCAGGCTATTTAACAATTCATAAGTGTTGACATGCGAAACTTGGATGGTGTGTCTCTTGAAGATTTGATGAAGCTTTGTTGAAATAACTTGAAGCCATTGCTTTGAAATCATGTCTACATTGATGAAGTTATGGAGATTTGATGTTGCTCATGTTGAACAAGCCTTGAACGTGTGCCCTCCATATGGATAAATCATTAGGAAAACAAGCTTGAAGTTTGAATTCTCTTTGTAGACCATTTAGCATTTATTAGATGTATAAGGTCTTTATTGAGTCTTTTAATCTGTTGAAATATTTTTCAACAAGCTAAAATGTGTCTTTTAATCTATTGAATGGATTTTCAATAGGTTAAAAGGTTAGTTATAGTAGTCTTAAACTGTGACTTATTCAATCAGTTGATTTATTTTTTAATCGAATGATTTCACTTAAGTTAAGTGAAATCAACCGATTGATTTTAAAATCAACCTGTTGAATTTCGTAACAATTTGACTATACGAGCTGTATTTTTCGAAAGAGAGGTAAGAAGACAATTTTTTAGCGCGAAACTGTTCTAGAAACCTGGGAATTCTCTCTCTTTCGCGATCATATAGATTGCAGCTGGTGAAGATTGATCTTGGATCAATTCTTGGAGCATTTTGGTTTTGTTTGAAGCTTGGAGAATGTATTTGTGGTAGACAAGGTTGTGCTACCACTGAGGTTTGATCTTTCTCAAGCTTTGTGTGTGTGTGTAAGGGTGTAAATTTTGTAAATCTTTTGAAATAATGCAAAGTCAGGCTCGGATTGCCTTGACAAACTGAATGTAGCTCAAGTTTAAGTGAACCAGTATAAAAATCTTGTGCATTAATCTTTTCTCTAACGCTTCTCTTGCATTATCATTTAAAGTTTAAAAAATTTGGATTTAAACCATCTTTTTGATATTCTTGAATGTTTTGGTGCCATATGTAGCATTGAGCATGTTTGTGTAACTCATTGGAACCTATCTTGATTGATCTTTTACATTGTTCTTGTTTTAAATCACAAATCTACATTTCTGTACTTTTTCTAGTATTTTAGTCTATTGTTTTTCTGATTCAATCGATTGATTATACCAGTACATAATCTATTTAGTAAAATCAATAGACTAACTATATTTTTGATCGGTTGAAAGTGTATTGTCCAGAGGTGTTTGCATTCAAACTTGGTGATCAAATTGATTCAATTTAAAACAATGTTAAACCTTCAAGAGACATCCTATTTTTTATCTAGCCAATTCAACCCCCCCTTCTTGGCATTTCAACCATTTCAAAACTTACAATAAGAAGAGAATAATTGAGTTTTAATCACATGACAAAAATGAGCTATGAATAAATTTATAAAAATAGATAAGAAAAATGAATTAGATAATACAAGTGTGTGCTCTGTGAATGAAAGATAATAATAATATAGATATAGGTGAAACCAACAATAGAGGAAGAGAAGTAGTTAGTGAGGAGGATAATTCTAATTCTTAAACCCATGATAACAAGGAGGAGATTGAGAGATTAGATGATGATTATACTCTTAATAAAAATATGTATAAGATCCAAACCAATGGAAGAATACTGATACAAGTTTGAGAGATTTATTTGTAAAAAATATTCTATTAAAATCAATGATATAGATTTTCCTAAGGATATACATTCTAGGAAATTTTCTTCATCAAATTATATTCAAAGGCCTTTTAACCAAATTTTGTTAAGTTTATTTGTTGTTTCAAACGCGTTTCATGATAATATTTGACTTAATATTGAAGCGAAAATGTGTCAAACAGTGTACAAAACTCAAATACTATCATGAAATGCGCTTAAAATGTTAGATATACTTAACAAAATTTGGTTAAAAGGACTAAACCCATGTATTTCTAAGGATGAAGAACTAAATTGGTCAAAAGTTTCGAAGAGGTGATCAAGGGAGAGCTTGCAAGAGTTAAGGCGAAGCTAAGGAAATTCAGGTTAGGGCAGTTCCTATGGCTTGTTTTAATTTCGCTATTTTATGAATGTATGATCTGAATCATAATAGAATTGTGGAGCTTGTTTTTCTCTCATTTTCAGTAGTGTTTCTGGAATTTTCCAGAAATCGCCTGGCGGTAGTTCATGAGCCGCCAGGCGACACATACATTTTTGCCCATTTTTTTGGGTTTCACCATGAACCGCCTGGCGGTCGAGGGGTGACCCGCCAGGCGACGCATACTGCGCATCCCAGTTTTGGTTGTTTTGGTGGTCTTGGTGCTTTCTGTGATGTGCCATGATAATTTATATGCACGAACATGAATTCTATGTTGTAAATGTCTGCAAGTGATCTTGATATATTGAGGTTATGTATGTTGTGTGAAATTGGGGTTTTAGAATTTATGTTGGGATTGGGGACAAATCAATTTGGAATTGGTAATTTATAGATGAGTCGTGGCATAAACAAATAGTGTACATGAGAAAACAGTTGTTTTGTCGTATGATGGTTACAAGGAAGTTTATGACTATATGATGGATGTTTTGTAATTGTGATATTTATGTGTATTTTCGTGCTGGAAAAACCTGAGCAACACCCAGATATGCATGTACCGCCTGACGGTACAGGAACTGCCACCAGGCAGCTCGTTGGTATATCTTACTAGGTGATTTTGTACGAAATTTGCACCTTTAGTCATTTAAATGATGAATTAGCATGTATGAAATTGAAAGGAAGCATGTTGTTGCAAGTGGTATGATAGGGAACTAAATAAGGTTAAGAAAAGTGGAAGTTGAAATAATGATACGATGTAGTCGATGTGTTAATTGGTTGTTTTATGAAATGTGTTATATTCCAGAAAGTTTGACATGTTGTTAAAATATGAAGTGTGATGAAGAAGGTGGCATTACTGCTGAAGAGTTGGTATGCTAAATAGATGAGAAAAATGCTAAGTGCAGTGTGTAAAGTGTAAATTCAGTTTGGTGAACAAGTCTGAATGCATGAAAGTTATGTTATTAGGAGTATAGCATTTTACCACATGGATTGAGTTAATTTTGAGAAGTGTATGTAACAATGGTAGTTATTAATTGCATGATTAAGTGGTGTGAATGACAATATGGAGTAGAATTGTGCTTGGTGTGACATATTTGCGCTATACTTTGGTGAGTGGTATGTTTCGAGATATGTTTAAGTGCCAAAAAAAACCAGTAGCAGTGTGCTACTTGTATAGCGCTTGGCGGCATGAGCCGCCAAGCGGACGGGAACTAAATCAGTGACAGTGGTCACAACGGGAGCAGGGTGCCTGGCGACGGGTGATGGTTGCGCCAGGCAGTGACGGCAGAGCAGGGCGTCTGGCGGTGTGGTGGTGCCCGCCAGGTGGTAGCGGCACAATGAGGGTACTGCAGGCACACAGCGCTTGGCAGTGTGTGATGCCCGCCAGGCGGTCTGGAGCTAAGTTTCGCCTAGCGGCGTGAGATGCGCGCCAGGCGGTTTTGGTCCAGTAATGGTGCGTGAGGAAATTTTCTACACCGCTTTAGAGGATGTTCATGATGCGATGCTTTGGCTGGGGGCCCAGTTACGAGTGCAGCTTGTATTGGGGAACACGTGACCACTCTAGGTTGTAGCCTGGTGGTTTAGGAAGTCCAGTGGAGTGTGCGGGTTGTGGCTCGTACGGCGGGGTTTCGGATGATTGCCCTCTTCAGTGGATTCTGATAGAGATTTGGTAGTCTGAAAATAACTACAAACTTAGGTTTGTTTTTGGGAACTCCACTTGGTGTCACGGTGAGATGCTGTGGCAAAGTTATTCCCACGTGTGGACTATCAGGTGGTGGCCTGTAGTTGGAGGGGCGAGTAGACACTCGTACAGCAAGGAACGATCATTGATCTCACCTAAAGGGTATAGAGATGTTAGACGTCTAAAGGCAAGTGTTGGGAGTGAAGAAGTAAAAGAAAATGGGGAAATTGTACTAACCCGGGTTTAAATTTGTTGATGTTGTATTTCAATATTATATTGTTTGGTTTTATTTAAATGAGCTCACCCTATCTGTGTGTGTGTGGCGATGATCATGTAACTTGTTACATGGGAGCAGATGTTGATGCAGGCGAGTAGACAGATGCGTAGAGACGGAGTGGGGGTACCTTGGGGTTTTGTCACTAGACATTATGATGAACTATGATTTTATATGTAATAGTTTTATAGACGATTTTTATTCGTAACACGTACTGATGCGACTTATATTATCTATATTGATGCATTGGACTTAAATATTTAAATCTTCCCGTGTTTTTGGGAAATTGGCGATTAATAAATGAGATGATTATTTTATTTACTTTCGTAATTAACTTAATAAGTAATTTCCGGCTAGGACGTTACAGCCTACGTATAGCCCCGTAAGTAGTTATCGAATGAATAACTAGACAAGCATAAGTGGCCTAGGCCACCTACTTCAGAGGACAAGACGACATCTGTTGACCATTCTAGATTAAGAATATTACAAACAAGGCCCCTAGTACCAACAATCATTAACTAAGGGCCTAGGCCAAGCCCAGGCCCATCTACGACCCAAACAATGGCCTAGCCCACGACAGGGCCAAACATAATTAATAACTCTATAAATATACATGGACCCCAGTAATTAAAGGTATGCATTCATTAATTCCTTAATAAAGAGATTTGACTTTCTAAGAATCCTTTGGCTGACTTGATTGTTAGAGCCCTCTCCGTAGGTAACCCCTCAGGGGTCCAAACCGTGCATACCAGCAGATGACATACGCAAGCCGAGGAGGAGCCAACTCGAGAGATTACGGATTGAGGTAATGTGATATTTGTGTCTGACTTCTCTTATTTGTTTCCACGGGAACAAGTTATATGAATATGATTGAGTATGACCATAGCCCATAAGCAAGTTTTACGTCACTAAATTCATTTATTAAAACATATTTTCTTTGGTAAAACATGATATTTGTTAGTATCAAATTATGATGATGGATATGTATTTTAAAATTTGTAGTTTCTCAATTTGTGATATTTCTAATATTAAGTGTAGTATTCCTGAACTAAAAGATAATTAGAAGTTTTGGAAAGAGAAAGTTCTTCTCCATTTGGATTGGATGGACATTAATTATGCTATTAGATAATAAGAATCATATGTTATTATTGAGACCAACACTCCATATGTTATTAATCTTATGAGAAGTGAGAGAGGTCAAGTCATCTTTTTGTAACGTTCATAAAGACCAACATTTCTGCTAGAATTCAGGGTTCTATTGATCAACACGACAATGTGAGAAAATTACTTAAGACTATTGATGAATAATTCACCACATCTGATAAATCTTGTCAACACCCTTATCATGCAATTTTCATCCTTGGATATGAACTAAAAGCCTTGGAGATTACCATGTCTAATTCCTTTCTAGAACATTATATTTTGGTTACTTTGTCTCATCAATATGTTCCTTTCAAATTTCTTATAACAAACATAAGGATAAGTGGTCTTTAATGAATTGTTGACCATATGTGTTCAAGAAGAAGAAAGATTACTAATAGAGGAAGGTGAAATGGTGAACTAGACTACTCTTACAAATAAGATGACTCATGTTAACTAGAAGACAAAGATGTATGCCAAGCTGGTTATAAACAAAGAGTCAAAGTGTTTCTTTTGCAAAAGAAAATGACACACAAAGAAGGATTGTCCAAAGTTTAAGAATTGGCTATAGAAGAAAGGTAATTCTTTGCTTTTGTTTGTTATGAATCTAATATGACTAATACTAAACATAACATGTAATATCCCGACTGGATATTACATATTTAAATAATAAAATAAATAAATAATAATTAAACTTCATTTAATAACATTTTATTTCCCAAATATGTGGAAAAATTAAAACTTTATTTCATTTATAAAGTGTCTCAATAAATCCATATTTATAATCCATATTTATAAACCTAAGGTTACAATTTGTAAAATTCATAATAAAAACAACACTATAAAATAAATATATATATATATATATATATATATATATATATATATATATATATATATATATATATATATATATATAAATGGCATACATAGGACTTGAACCCAAGTCCACTCGCACAACCAAGTACTCTCAACCATTTAAGCTAGTACTTTTCCACATAATACCAATCAATACTTAATGCCATAAAGGCTCCCACTACCCGCATTTATTAATTATTTATTTATTTAATTAATTAAATTGAATGGGTCTTACATAACACATGGTGGTTGATTTTAGATTTATAGTCCATGTTTGTAATATTATACAAGGTATGCAAGACCTAAAGAGACCAATGATAAGTGAGCATTATTGGTAAGTTCACATGTGGAGGCCATTAGGACATTCATTTAGTTTTGAGTTGAGGTTTTATTTTGTGTTTTGAAAATGTCTTCTAGTTTCTAATTTTAATAAGAACTTAATTTCCATTTCGCAACTTGCACATTTGGGGTTCCTTTAATTTCATGGATTTAAGTTATACTTTATTAAGTAAATCGAAAGTTGTTGGTTTTGGTGAATTGTATGATGGTTTACTCTATTAAATAACAAAAACCATAATGATTATAGTTCTATGCATGTTTGTGTTGGGTTAAAACGATATGTTGTGATTGAAAATTCCTTTATGTTATTGCACCATAAATTGGGACATATCTCCATTGAGAGAATCAAGCGATTAATAAAAGATGGAGTATTTGGTACTTCAGATTTTGTTGATTTGAGATTTACGTGGATTGCATTAAAGGTAAGAAAACTCACAAGTCCAAAAAGGGTGATAAAAGGAGTTTAAACCTACTAGAAATTATTCATACAAATATTATGGTCTAGATGTGAATGCAAGTAATTTGAGATACTTCATCACCATTATAGATAATTAATCACGATATATTTTTCTTTATTTACTTTGATTCAAGGATGAAACTTTAATTGCCTTTAAAGCTTTTATTGTTGAAGTAGAGTTAAAATGTAATAATGGAGTAAAACACATATTCTAATATGATTCCGATGGATCAAATGTTAGTCTTTGTTGTAACATGTTTAATACTAGTCTTTTGAAATGTCAAATGTGTTAGAAAATATTGAATGTTAGATTATAGACTAAAAAGAGTTGGATGTGTACGTATGCATTTGTTTAATGTTCAATCTTGTAATTTTAATTAACCTACCCTCGCATGTTATAGTGATCATACTTGGTATCGCAATATATAATGCAATAGTTGGCAGAGACATCAAGTTGACTAGGAGGTCCTTTACCTTGTGTTTGGATGAAGCATTTCAACAATGTTGAGAAATTGAAATGCATTTTATTTGAATTGCTTGCAATTAGATTCCACTCATTTTTTTGAATAACTTGTTTGGATAAAGAAATTAAAATACCTTACATTTCAATTTCTTGTGAGATAAAATTTCATTCTACAATATTTATATTAGGCTTAATTATGTTTTGAGTTCATGATAAATTTGGAAATGGGCTCGACGACCCTAATAGCTTGGGCTGACCCGACTACCCAACCAGGTTAGTCTGATTCGACGACCCAAACATACCAGGCCAGGAAACCTAAACAGGCTAGGCCGACCTGACAATCCAAACAGGCCTGATAAGTCCAACAATCCATAAAGGTTGATCGTGCGGCCAAGTTCGTCGACTCGGTCCGACCCAGCCTGTCTAGGTCGTTGGCCTAGCTTGGCCTCCCCAGGTCGTCGGGCCCACCCGACCCATCTCGGCCATTGGGTCCATTTATTTTATCGAACCCGCTCGACCAATCTATGGGCCGACTCGGCTTGGTCATCGGGCCGGTCGGACCCGTCTAGGTATTCACGACGGTAAGGTTTTTTGGGTCGATGGGTCAGTTAGGCCCGTCTAAGTTGTCGGGTCAGTCCCGTTTGGGTTGTCGGGTTGACTGGGCCCGTACAAGTCGTTGGGCCTACTCGACAAGTCTGGGTTGTCGAGTCCAAATGACACCTCTAAATCGTCTGGCTCGTCCGACCTGTGTTGGTCGTCAAGCCTGCTCGGCCAGTTTAGACGTCAGTCCCGCCCATATGTGTCGTCGGGCCAGCCTTGTCTATCTGGGTTGTGGGGCCTGCCTGACCCATTTGGGTCATCGAGCCCGTTCAGCCCGTTTGGGCAGTCGAGCCCATTTGGGTTGTTGGGCTCGTCCGACCTATTTGTGTCGTTAGTCCCATTCGATTCATCTAGATCGTCTTGTTTGCCTAGCCCGTCAAGGTCTGCCTAGGCTGGCCTGTCTGGATTATCAGGCTAGTCAGGCCCATCTTGGTCATTGGGCCAGCCGGACAATCTATTTTAAAAAATAATATACTTTTCATGTTTAAGAAAAAAATCCATGGGTTGGCTTTGACCCACAGGGCTTTTATGGGGTTTTTGACCTTATGAGCTTTTTTAATGTGGGGCTTTTTTGCCTGTGAGCTTCTTTAATGTGGGACATTTTGCCCCTATGAGCTTTTTTGGCCCTAGCCCACGTTGATCAAGGCCAAACTCTATGGACTAGATCAAATTGACAACTCTACCATAGAGTTCAAAGTATGAGGTTGAGTGAGAATAATTTCAAATTCCACCTATTTTGAGACTATTTGAATTTCTACTAATTTAGCTAATTGAAATACTTCAAAAAAAAAAGTTTGCATTTTAAATTCTTTTTAATTTATATATCCAAACAAAATATTTCATTACAAAGAAATCTAAAATCTTCAAAAAAAAAATATGAATTACTTAATTAAAATATTCTATCAAACACACCATTATTGTTACTTTTAGTTTTATGTAATTAGTGTGAATATTATTTTTTAGAACTCCAATTCTAAAGTTTTGTAATTATACGGGATTCAAATGTTAAGTATTATATATAATTTTGTATGCATAGAAATATTAAAATTGTAGTACAGTTATAAAAAAAAAAAAAGTGTTTTCGTTAGCTCTATTCAAATTCTCCCTTCTAAGTTACTTTCACTTTTTACATTGATTAAAATTCGATGTGGAAAGTCTTCCACAGTCAGCATTGGTGACATTACATTATGCCACTAATATATAAAATATTAAAAATAAACAATATAGATGGTTTGTTTGCAGAAATTATATTTACACATTACAATTTAAAATTGTTTTTGGATGTATTTTTTGTCTTAACAATTTCCTACTTGATTGAAATTATGAGAGCTTCCATCCAACCTTTATTAGTTAAATGTGGTAATGGAATCAATTCCAAATAAGCTTCCTTATAACAAGAAATTAAAGATAAAAGGATAAAATTAATTAGTTCTATAATTACAATTATAAAAGTTTAAACTAAAATAAGAAAAATTCTTTCTACTTTGTGAGCAAAAATTCAACAAGTCTGCCTCAATTGAGATCACACAAAATAGCATAAGACTCCAATAAATTAAAAAAAAAAGACATATTTCGTTTTGAAGCTCTAGAATTTTAGAATCAATATAACTAGAATCAACCAAAAATAATATCTATGAAAAAAGTTACGATAAAAATAGTAAACAAATGGTAAATAAGCTAAAAATACAAAATTTGTGCAAATATATATATTGAATCCAATTTATTACTTATAAAAGGAAATGATTTAAAAATTTTAAATAAAACATATTGAAAGTGTTTTTAATATACAATAAATTTATAAATGTATGCATAAAACATGTGTCATTAACTCATTAAGTTCAATAAGTTGTATAACTATATGCATATATGTATGCATAAAATACATAAAGTTATAAATGCATGCATAGATTATTTGAAGACGAATTATTTTACGTCATTATTTATTTATTTTTAAATAAATACATAAATTGTTGTTATGTTTGAACTTTTTTTATTTTTCTCGACACGGGTTTTGTTGACTTGGCTCAACTTAGGTTGGTTTGCTTCTCCGATTTTGCTTAATGTAAACTTGTCTTGACTCAACTTGATATGGATAAGGTCAACTCAACTTTCCCTAAGCTTGATGTAGACCAATGCTGGCTAAGTTCAATTTTGGCTCAATCTGACTTGATCAATATAACTCAACCCAACTTGAGCTTGGACTTACTTGGCCCATTATATGTTCATGCTGGTTTGGCTCGATTTTATCCAACTCAACTCATCTTGACATGTCATAGCTTGACCTAGGTTCCATTGACTTGAACTAATTTAGGCTTACCTTGACTAGGTTGACATGGTTTGAGCTTTGATTTAGGTTAGCATGGTTCAAACTTTGACTCAGCTTGACGTGGTCTAAGCTTGACTCTACTTGATATGACCCTGAACCTAACTTTCCTTAACATGGTCTGACTCCACCTAACCTAGCTTGGGCTCAAGGCAACTAATTGGAAATGATTATACTGCAATATAATTTAACTTAATTTTAACTTGGCCAACACTAACTTAGGTTTGGCCCAACCAACTTGACTTAGGCCTAACCCGACTTAAGGTTAGACCTACCCAACCTAGTCAAACTTCGATTTGACTAACTTGTCTATCTTGAGTCAAACCTTGTCTAATTTAACTTTAATGTGACTTAGTCTAACTTGTCTCTTACTTAACCCAACTTTACACAATATATGTCCAACCTAATTCAACTTAGAAAATAATTTTTTTTTATAACTAAATTTTAACAATTTTCTCTTACGACCTGATGAAACCGTTCCCTAAATTAGTCTCACTTAATTTAAAATTTCATAATTGATTTAAACTAATCTTAATTTTAAATTTTTAAAATTAAAAAATGTATCAAATGCAAATAAATTAAATGGATTAAAGTCCAAACTATATGAAATTAAATTGAAATAAAATTGTTAAAATAAACTTAAAATAATATAAATTTCAATAATTATAAATTGACTTTTTCTATCCAACTCTAATTTAACATATTTAAAATGAATAGAATTAGGATATTATTAAGTTCAAACGAAAAACTATCTCTAAAAATCTCCCTGTTAAACATAAAGAAAACTCTCAAAATATAGCCTTGGTAATTAATCCGAAGGCACATCGCACTCATGAAGGTTTATCAACACGACGTCTCATACACGTCACCAACCATTAGAAAGTACGTGTGACTTTGATGGATAAAGGATAACTATGAGTTTGTACACATAAAAATATCCACTAAAGTGGAAAAAGAAACGAGTATATACCGAGAATAATGCTTTAAAAAGGTATCAAAAAAATAATTAAAAAATATTGTAAAGGAGTATACAGTAAAAAAAATCTAAGACGCTATACTAATGATATTATAGTAAAATACACAAAACTGTAATTGTAACTTATCAAACTGAAATTCCAAAAAATCGACACCACTCAGCATAATCCGTGCAGCTACGCAATCGTTTTCTTCTAGTCCAAAACGGCGACGTTTTGATTGGAATTCGTGGAGACAGACTTTAACGGAGGAGCCGCGGCGTAACGGGTGGAGAAATTCCGTAATCCGTCGTAACCTTCATCGTCGAAATCCCCGTTATGACCCTCGTCGAAGTTCAAGGCGTAACTCAAGGGGTCGTACTGGTATTTCCCTGGCGCGTGACGCGAACCGCCACTCCGGGTGCGGTTGAACCGCCGGATGAAGGTCTTCCACCGGGGCCCCGCCGCGAGCTCTGACCACTCGCGCACCTTCATCAAGGCGGTGGCGCCGGGCGACCACCAGCGCCTGGCAACGGGGCTCCCTGTCGCCGGTTCGGAGTGCGAGTCGGACAGCGACGACGTGGCCCGTACGCGCTCCCACCACGCGAATCCGACGCTGGCCGAGCGGCGCCGGGAACCGAAACAGCAGGTGAAGCAGAAGCTGCAGCGCGCGTTGGTTAAGAGAGAGTTTGACCTCTCGTCCCCGCCGGCGGTTGAATCATGCTCCGAGGGTTGCGAATTGGACATACTAGAACCTGTTCTATATCCGTTTCAGTGATAGTGTGTGTGATACCAATGCAATAGGAGAGTGTCTAATTAATATACTACAACATGGATTAACCTAATCAATCATTCGCTATTAACGACTTGGTCAGCGCCCACAATACAAGTGCGGTTTTAGTTTTAGAACGTTAGTTTTATTAATGCTGATTGTTTTATGTTGTTGTTTGGTGAGGGTACTTTCGTAATTGGATAGCGATGGGTGTGGTAGCCGTTGAAGTTGAAGACTTTCTATTCATCGTTGACAGCATATGGTGAGCTGGATCATATATTATTGTTAGGTGTCAGAATGTCCCATTTTCATACATATCCACTTCACAGCTGGATCCACAATTCTTACATTATTTATATAACTAATTTTTATTTTCTATTATTAAGAGAAGTACTACCGCTAAATTTATAAAACTTTATTATTCAATATTAGTAGTTAATAAATTCAGTAAATATTTTATACAGAGAATATGATTACTTAACAATAACTTATAAAAAATATCACGTAAAAATTATTAAATAAAAAGAAATATATTTAATCAAAATACATAAATTTCAATTTGTAATAGAGCGTGTTTATGTTTTTGTTTTCGATATGTTTGATTTTGTCATTTTATTTTATAGAAGTGTTTCTATTTTATTTTAAATATCTGTATAAATGTTGAATACTATGTATGTCTGTTGTGCGGGGAATCCTAAGAGAAGTAAAAGTACTGAACACGAGTCAACCGACATCCAATAATTTATTTCACCGATTAATTTATCTACAGCCGATCAATCATGTGATGAAAAGAATGGCAATCAAAAATTGGAATATTTTAATTCTATATATATATATATATATATATATATATATATATATATATATATATATATATATAACAACGCATTCATAAATTAACATTGGTAAGGTAAACTGTTAGGTGAATTTCATTTTCTTTTGTTAGACGTGTAAAACGTTTGTTTGAGTAGTGTTTGCAATGAAAAATAAATTAGGTGATGAAAAAAAAAAACAAATAAATATAAAGTATAAATTTCTTTGTTTATGCTGATAACTTTAATGATTTTCCATGAAAATATTGTATAGAACATGGATCCATAAAAAGTAAATAATTTCAATGAAATAGATAGATTATGGGAAATGATTTTAATGTTCATATTACTTAAATTTGCTTTTATAAAGAAACATAAAGAAAAATGTTAAACGTTTGTTTTACTTTAGATGAATGACTACATATATTGATAATTAATATTCACTGAAAACGTAAATGAGCACTATAACTCTTAGAAATAACTTCATTTTTATAACAAGTAGAACACGTGAAGGATGTTATGTATTGTTCTTTTCATAAGAAAACTTATTACATTGTGTTTTGTCACACTCTTAAACTTCACATTAAATTTTTATTTATAAACTTACTTTTTATAATTATTTTATTTTAGGTGACACTTACATTACACTTATTGTTGGTGAAGTCATTAGTGCATAGAAGTTTTTATATGTTGGTTAGAGAATGTTTTGTATGTTTGTCCCAGAATCGAATAAATACACAAGATATAAAAAACTTTTTTATACCAGTTATTCCAAAATTGCTATAATTTTTCTCACTCGAAGTTTTGTTTTCTTTGTTACATACTTCTTTCTTGCTTTCTTCATTCAAATGTGATCAAAACAGCAACTCAACCTGACATCATCGTCATTCACCGCTTAGGGGAAGAGTCGTTAGTGTCAATGAGTTTCTTCTTCTTCACCTACGATAGCCACTCCTCCTCGTTATTCCACATTCACCTCCACCATCAACATTGTTGGGGCACGATCAGGAGAGGTGTCGGCCCACCCTCCCTCGCGCAAGGATTCTTCATTCTTCCAGTTACGAGTATCGCTCAATCTCGCTAGAACATGGTAACTTGTTGTCACCAGCGTTGAGTTTCTAACTCCTCTCACAAAATTTCCTTCTTCTTCTTTTTCTCCAAACACCCCCAAATTTCAACCACTGTCATTCGTCGCTCCTATAGCTAGAGCAGGTTGAACACTCACCTCCGCCTAAGGTCATTATCAACAATGTGAATCTCCCCTGCTCAAATTTTGGCAAGTCACGACATAGAGAACCCAAACCACAACATAGAGAATTGACATAGATCAATTGATGGTTTGGATTGTGTGTGTTGTGTGTGTTCTAGAGGTTTTTAAGACAAAGTTTGGAGAAGATTAAGAATAAGAGAGTTTGTAAAACACAACGACAAGGAAAATAGTAGCATTAAAAGGTTTGGGGTATACTATGTCGGTTACAGTGACAAATAGACATAGAAGGTCTTATAATATATTACAAAAATGCCACCATCCCACTTTCTATGTCGATTCTATGTCTAACCAGTATAGAAAGTCTTTCCATTTATTACAAAAATGTCACTGCTCAAACTTTCTATGTCGGGTCTAGGTACAATCAGTATAGAAAGTCTTATTATTTATTATGTGAACGTCATTGTGTCCACTTTTTATACCAGTTATAGTGATAATGGACATAAAATGTCTTACCATAATTACAACTCTACCACTGGGACACTTATTATGCCAAATGGATTATAACCGGCATAATAAGTTGTCATAAAAACTTATTTTTGCAGGTTAAATTATGTCTTTGGTCCCTATTTTTGTTTGAAAATATCAATTTGGAGTTCCTCTATTTTTATAAGTCTCAATTAGGTCCTAATTTCGATAAATGGTATCAATGATGCCTTTTCTATTAAGTTGACGTAAACAACATTTGGAGATGTTGAGGTGGATTTTTGTAACTAATACATGTCATTTAGATTTGAAATGCGATGGAAGACTTGTAATTGTTGGAAGATATATGTGTCATTTGGGTGTTTTTGTTGAAGCCCTAAATTGTGAAATTATTCCTTTTCTTCTCCGACGTTATGGTGAGCGTAAGTGAGTGATGAATCTAGGGCAGTCTTCTTCATCTTCCACCTGCAATGTTTCGGTCACAACAAATGGGGAGGAGTTGTGTCATGCCAGAAGGAAAATCTGAAGATATTACAAAAGGTATTTTAAAAGGGGCTCTTGGTATGCAAGATTCTCTAAGCATGCTTCGCAAGTTGCATGAGGGGATCGCACAACATACACCTCCTTTTGGGAGAAAACAAACTGAGAAACCAGAAAGAGACATAATTGCTGGAAACAAGATTGGTAGAAGAAAGGCTAATCCATTGGGGGAAGAAAGTAATACAAAGGGGTTTCAAAGACCATAACTTTCTGCTGGTGGTTCTTCAAGTAACTACAAAGAGGAACTTAAAAAGGTGATTAAAGAGAGTTTGGTTAGGCGAAATATGTTTCCAAAGACCTATGAAAGATTTAATTCAGGTTTAGTAGAAACTTTTCATATAAGCACCCATGAGGGAAACTCTTGACACTATGCATTTCAAAGGTATTTCTAAGGAGAATTTTGTCAAACATATTCATCATCATTTCAATGACACCAATTCCAAGCAATTTGTTGATTTATCTCATATTTCACCTATGGAACCTCAATGTACAACATACCATCAATCAGAAAAAAGTGCCTATGTTCTAGTTCTTCCAAAAGAGTTGACAAAAATGAGAGGAGAAATACTCTTTTCTAAAACCATGCAGATGATCACATTCACTACAAACATCAATCTTGTATCACACTTGAATCCCCATTTGGCTTCGAATTTTAGAAATCCCAATCTGCGTAAATCCCTTATCTATGCTATTTAGAAAAATCCTAAATTCCAAATTATGTTTAATTATTAAATAACATTTTTCTTTATTTCAATTTTATTTTCCTTGTCATTGTTTCAACACACATAACCATGCCACATCATTGTTCCTTTAACGTTGTTTACCTCAACTTAACAGAAAGGGCATCATTGATACAATTTATCAAAATTGAGGACCTAATTGAGACTTATAAAAATAGAGGGACCAAATCGATATTTTCGAACAAAAATGGAGACCAAATGCACAATTAAACCTATTTTTGCACTAGTGAATGGTTAATTCTTAAGAAGGTTTAAATAAAGTTTAAAAAGGTTTTGAAAAACTTTTCCAAGCTATAATGGTCATAAAAGGTTTACGAAAATGTCATTGTGTCTACTTTTATCAAACCAAAGAAATTATGCACTAATGACCATATATATTAATTATTTAAATATACACTTATTTTTCTATTGACACATGGATTTTACTTTTATCAAACCAAAGAAATTATGCACCAATATATATTTATTACTGTAAAAAGCTATAACATAAAAAAAATACTCAATTACCAATCATAACACTAGAGCCGATAATTTAGCCCCATCCACAGGGCTTGGCCTTAACCCACGTGGGTTGGAGCTAAAAAAGCCCACAAGGCCAAAAAACCCCCCACTAAAAATGTCCACAGGGCTAAAAAGCCCACAAAAGCCCTGTGGGCTAGGGCTAGCCCATAGGATTTTCTATAAACATGAAAAAAAATTATATGACAAAAGTTCAAAGCTTCCAAACCCTAATTAATTGTACTACCCATTGCAATAGGAATAAAAACATCACTCACTGAAAATTGTACATAAATCATAACAACCCATGCCAAAAAGAGATGTGACGTCATACAACACATTCACAACCCTATCATTCATTCTTTCCCAATCAAGAATCACCTGATATCAATAAATCAATAAATGAAGGCACCACTGCGAGAAAATAAAATAGATCGACAAATACCCTTACTCACACCATGCACTCAAAGTCCAACAAGATCAATACCACATTTCATAAATTAAGTACTAAATTAACTTCTTTGATGTACACAAGTTCTTGAGAAGTAATCAAGCACCAAAATGCATTCCAGCTATGACAAACCTAAAAGTACATTGAAAGTTCCCCAATTTTTGGACTACTTTTAACAAAGACAACCTCAGTAGCAATAACACTTTCCAAGTGATCAAAAAGCTCCTTAGCTTGACATGAACCAAAATATCTCTCTGCATACTCCTTAGCCCGATGAATTGAACATGATGGAGAAATTTGGTCTCACAATGCCAATAAGTAAGCATTTCCTAGTTGTCATACTTAAAATTTAATTAGGAAAAGATGTTTTTTTTTTCAATTAATAAACTTCATACTATTTTATCTGCATGAACCTTCAAATTATACTATTTTTGTCAAGGTTTATGGTCTTTTCTAACCTTATAAATCTGAAAAATTATCTCTATCAAAGCAATAAATAAATTTTTGATTCTAAAACCAAAAAAAAACAATCGAAGACATGTTTTTCATCTTCAAGGACTGTCATTTCCTAGAGATATGTTTTGATATCTTCATTTTGAAAATTTTATAACCAAATACACTACATCTACTCTGTCACTACTAATTATAGTTATCAATGCTTACTTTGGTTGTCTAATAGATTTGTATCAAATCCATTGAATATCTAAACATATATTTCACACATTTACATATATTATAACTATGTAAAATATTTGAATCTAAAACAGTAATGCTTTTCAAAAGCATACAAAAGCTAAAAGCATGTTCTTGTGAAGAAGTAATCGAACCTGTCAATCTTCAACATCTTCAAGAATACCATGTCCAAAAATATCATGCACAACTTCATCTATCTCAGAAACAATTGACAGATAATCAAACTACTAGTCTAGAGTTAATTATTCAATATAAAGTAATTTTAAAAACAATAATATATAAACTTACCACTAGGATTTTCAGAAAGTCCGTATAACCAACTTTGAGTATAAATCAACATTTGCACATGATTAGGAAGAATAGAGCTTCTATATTTGGAAAGTACACGCCCACCTTTGCTAAAAGCTGACTTTGATGCCACAGTAGTAATGGAATACTAAGCACATCTCGAGCCATTATAGACAACATAGGGAATTTTTTCTCATTAGTCTTCCAATATTTGAGTACATCAAAATCTTCACTTTCTTCATCATCTATTGTTGGTTCATCTAGGTAAACATCTACCTCGCTCTTGCCAATTATGGATTTTGATTCATTTTGATACATTTTAAAATCCTACATTGTATTACATATTAATTATCAAAAGAAAAAAATGAAAACAATGAACACCAAGTATAAAATACTTACCGAAATAATCCTTGATCTTTCGGCCTTACTCTCTTCGATATTGGATTGAGACATGAAGACGAATTTCGTAGGAGATTGGGAAAGAGAACCACAAGAGATATACAAGCTCTTTGCATAATCTCCAAACAACATCTTAAACTTTTGTAACACTTTCTTAGTTTTCTCTTCATAAGTTAGAAGATCCAACTTTTTATAACAATACATTATAAAATCAACCTATAGTCGTGGGTTAAGAATAGCTTCAAAGGCTAACACAATACTATACTCCTTCTAATACTTTTGAAAATTTTCCTTCATATTCAAAGCCATTGTATTTAAAATGACATCTCCATTCAACAAATTCTCTTCAATGATTAATTGAATCTTCCAAATTTCCATAAAATACGAATTTGAAGTGGGATAAGATGAACCAGACATCATGTTTATGATCTCATAAAATGGTTCTAAGAATTGACACATTTTCTCTCCCCTATCCCATTCCTCAAAAGATGGACAATTTTTATAACTTCTACATCAACCACTTTGAGAATTTCAAAAGCTTTTTTGTATCTTATTGCACTTTCAAGCATCAAATAAGTCGAATTCCATCTTGTAATCACATCTTATCTCAAACCAATGCTCATATTTATGCCAATATCACTAACACATTCTTTGAATTTGAGAGTTCTTCCATCTAATGATTTAACATACTTTACACTCTCTCTAATGTTATGAAGTGCTTTGTCAACCACCTTTAAACCATCTTGAATTATCAAATTAAGAGTATGAGAACAACATTGAACGTGAAAAAACTCACCATCACATAATAAATTTCTCTGAACACAACGATGGCTTTTTAAAATATCTTGTAAGGTATTATTAGCATAAGCATTGTCCAAGGTAATGGAGAAAATCAATACCTCATTGCTTTAGGCAATCAAATACAACACTTTCCAGTTCAGCACCTGTGTGTGGTGGTTTCTTTCGACAAAAGTTCAGAATCTTACTTGTCAATTTCCAGTTTTCATCATCAAAATGTGTAGTTGGGCAAATACAACCCTAAGAAATAATTGCAGTCCAAACATCATAAGTTAAACAAATTCTATTAAGAATCCTAGACATGATTTGCTTAACTTTATCCCTCTCTTGAATGTATTCCTTCTCCACATCTAAAACAGTGGTGTTCCTACATTTCATGTCAACATCTAGATTAATGTATTTTATCCACTACCTAATTCCTTCGTACTCAACGAAATTATAAGGAAGACCATGTTTAATTATGGCTCTCGCAAGTAACTTATGATGAACCTTTTGATTAATTTTTCGTGGCCCAAACTTTCCTTCTTGATCAAGACTGAGATCCACATCTAAGTTTGCAATACTTTTACATGAATAGATATGGCGACTTAATGTGAAGTCCCATAATTGTTTTTGGTTTTAGGGTTTTTTCCAACTTTATAGTGATGGCCACAATACTTACACGTAGCCTTTTCAATTCCATCCTTGTCTTTACCTATTCTTGTGAAAAAATTCCAAACATTTGATACTTCTTTTTTATTTGTGGCAGCACTTTCAGATGGACCAAGAGTTTCAAATACAAGATCATCATCCAAATTCAAAGGGTTACTCTTAGAGGGATCCATATTTTATAGCTATTCCACACAACTGCATAGAATATTTTAGCACAAATGATTCAATCCTCATTGTAATGATTAAAATTGCTAGATAATATATATAGCTAAACAATATAATTAGACATTTTTCACTACGAAGATGTCTATATTGGATAATCTTAAAAGGTATCAACTAATATTACATTACATCTAAGATCATTGTAAACTCAAAATTTTGAAGATTTCTATATTGCATAATCTTGAAAGGTTTAAACTTATATTACATTGAATCTAAGATCATTGTAAACTCAAAATTTAAAAAATAGTAGTTTTTTAATAAAACTTTTTTAAAGAGTACGCATTTTATATGTTCTTATCACAATTTTTTTTTTTCATATCTTCTCGACGGATAAAGCTTTAAAATTTGTCTTCGTTGTTTATGTTGTCCTCTTTTTAAATGTTTATTTGTCCTCACACTAATATTAATTTAAAAATTCTTGCACCATATTTATATTTTATATATATATATATATATATATATATATATATATATATATATATATATATATATATAACTTCCTTGTATGAATATACATTATCTTTATTTCTCTAAATCCTTAACATGTAAGCAGGTGCTGGCATTGTTTTAAATAATGATGTGTTATCCTAGTATAGTACTACACTAGTAATTCAAATAATTGAAAATGATCTCTACATAGTAATAGTTACTATAAGGTTTTTATTTTGCTTTGCTTTACTTAAGTGATGACCCTTAATGGTTCCAACTATAACATCCTCCTTCCCTCCAAAAGTTACACAATCCCTTTGTCCTAATTTTTCTAATCCATTTCTTTTACCTAAACAAGTTATAAAATAACAAGACATTTCCAATAACATGTTGAAATTGCCCATAAAACACAACTTAAAGAATTAGTATACAGAATCAAACTACAAACAATTTTACTTGACTACAAACTACCCTATATCTTTAACCATTATTTTGTTAATCTTTGTTGTTGAGGATGTTCCAAAATAATTGACTCGTTGCATTTATATAATCGTTTATTAGAAACAACATCTATATACACAGAAGATCAGAAACTCTGACTTCGCAAAAAATGAATTATAACTTTGTCTGCCGATCAAATATTTAGATGAAACAAGAAAAGAATTCTCAGTCTCCATACTGTAGTCTAATCACAAAAGAAAGAAATCACCAATTCATCAACAGATTTTGCAGAATATAAATATTTCAAGCATATTCTCCTAGAGACAATAATATAGCTAAAATGGATATGTTAACATAGCAAACTAGTCTTGCTAGACACTGCAACACACATAAATGGACCCTATAACTGAGATTTATCCCTTGTATCCCCACCTCAGTAAAATTTGAAAATTCTATCTCCTATAGAAACTTCCCATATTCAAATTGTTACGATATATTCATATAAACATGTTACATGAATGCTAATACTTCCACAAATTCTAAATCAACCTAAAAATTAAGAGAACCCAAAATAGTTAGGCTTGAAACAACCATAAACTTTACTATTGACACTTAAATATATAACTTATTTCAGAACTTGCCACTTTTGATTGGTACAACAATGAGATTACTTACCCATGTTTCTTCTTTGACCTCTCTTACTGTTGCTACACAAATATCTTCTCCCTGTATAGATTGCACGAGTAAATTATATGCATAAACGTTAGACTTTTAGACTGTAATGAGAACGATATCCAACACATCTACCTGGTCAACAACTCTAGTAGGAAATTTCCAAATTCTAGTTCCTTGAAATAATCCATTATTCTCCTGAACAACCAGGACCTAAGATCACGAAAGAATTTAAAAGTTGCTCTATATCAAAATTGTAGTCCCCAAAACTGAAAGGATTACCTTTGATATCACTTTTTCATTGACGATTCTCGATTCTTATCTTCTATCACTATCACCACCGCTATGCACCGTCGTATTTTGCCGTCAAGCTTCGTCGTAGACGATGGAAGTCGGAAAAAGTTAGATATAGCTTGAAGTTGGGTGAAAGAATTTAGGAAGAAGAATAATTGTTGAAGGAAGAAGACGTGTGTATGTTGTTGTTTTGATCGAAGAGCGGTTGTGAGGGGGCTACCCGGCCCTAGCTTGTCCCAACCTATTGCTTTGGGGGCTTTGGGGGTCATGGGCTTTAAAAAAGCCTCCTAATAAGTGGGCCACAAAAATGGAACTTAGTTTTACAGGGGGACAAGGCTGGCCCAGGGGCTAAAATAAAAAATGACAACTATACATAACACATATATAACATACATAATATGTAATATATATTTAATTTGATACAAATCTTATCGCTATAAAATATCAAAATCCAAAAGTTGCCATGTGCTTTAAAAAGTATTTGTATTACGTAACTTAAAAGAAAACACCTTATGATTCATATGTCATTCAAATGTATACTGTATATTATATTATGTAATATTTTACAAACTTTCCACTTTCACGCTGTATAATACATTATAATTTGCATGCTTATGAAATAATATCCAACCATATATAATAATCTAATATAAACCAATAATCTAATATAAACCAATCCCCTAATTTTTCTACACAAACCATTCTCGTATGGTATCTATCGTAGTGCCACTGCCATGAAACTATTAAACAAAGATACTCATCTTTGCAGTTAACAATAAAAAGTAAAATCTTACAATTCAAAATAACATCCTATGTGAGACCCTTTTATGCATTCTTTCTTTCTCTCCTTTTTCAAGTACACAAAACTCACACTTTTTCTAAAAAAAAAACCACTCTTGCTTTCTACTTCTTTTTCTCTCTACCTCTCCACTACTCTCTAATAGTTTGCACCTTGATCATCCTCTATCTGAACCCTTTCCCTTGGTTTGCAATCAGATTCTGAAAGAGCAACTCCAACAGAGCTCTCTACTGCTCCCTATCCCAGCTCCTTTCCCCCTAGGTAAGTCTCCACTCCTGTTTTGGTTCAGTTCTAGCTTGAATTCAAAATTTTTGCATATGTTCTGGGATTAATCATAGGTTCTTCCTCTCCTTGTGTCTTGGTGATGAAATTCCCTAGTTTGAATTGAGGTTTCTGCCTTTGCTAGTTGAAGTTGATTTCACCATGCTCAAAATCAGTAGAAAGGTAAGGGAAGCTAATTGTTTTGCTTGAATTTCGTATAGAAATCATTCTGATGACTTTGAATTGCATGATTGGGTGTTGTATGAGTGCTTGAATTGTGTAATTGGGTGTATGATTGGATTGTGCAAGATTTCTGGGCTTTTGCATGTGAGAACAGATTGGGAATCTGGTGTTTTCACCTATGCGAGCAGCTTTCGCCTAAGCGAAAACACCAGAAACTCACCCACTGTCACTATGCAAATTATCGTCTAGGCGAGCCAGTCTCACTTGAGCGAGATTCATTCTCGTCTAAGCGAGACAGCTTAGCCTGAGCGAGACTTCACCCAGAGTTTAGGTTGTTCTCTGTTTTGAGCCTCGCTTAGGCGAGAATAATTCGCCTAAGCAAGAGAGCCCTTTCGCTTGGGCGAGACCTTCTAGCTTAGACGAGAACCTTTGTAGCTAAGTGTTATTTCTTTGTTTTGATGGATGAAGCTATTTTTGAATGTTAAAATGTGAAATTAGTTATGATATGCATGGATTGTTATGGCTGGTAATATGAGTGGTGAAATTGCATGAAGTTAGATTATGAGAAGATGTGGTTGAACTAGGATTTCAAGGGAAATTCTAAGGGGAATGTTTTAGTATATGTAAGGACATAAGGACTCACTATTGGGGGTATCCTGAAACTCCAATAATCATTCACGCTCAGATAGAGCATAATGGATTATGTCGTGAGGAGTAGTAGGAGGTCCTAGTCTTTGGACTTGATCAAGTCTTAGATGAGAAGGGGACTTACCCTGTGAGTGGTTGAGTGATAACCCCTTGAGGCCAAACTCTGCAGAGTTTGGGAACCATCACATGTGCATGCCACCAAGAGGTTCAATGTCGCTTACATAATCCAGATATCAATGTCGCTTACATAAATGAGAAAGATTGCATAGTTTCTGTTTATAATTGAACTACATGATTCCTTTAATCATATTAGCTTACCCTTTCATTTCTCTATGTGTTATGTGTTTGGTTCTTTCTTGCAATGATCACTTTGGTGTGAGCAGATGAAAATGCAGGTGGAGATACTCCTCTCCTAGACAAGAGTTGACAACAATATAGGGATTTGATAGTTGTCCTTGTTTGTGTTTTGTTCAAGGGACTTTTATTAGCCTTTCCTTAGTATAGGATGTGCTTGTAACCAATATGTTATTATGGTTCTACGGATGACTGTATGAATACTTCATATGGGTCAATTCCTACTATCTGCTTTGTTTAATCATGATATAATGTTTTGTTTAGTAGCATAAAAACTATTAAATGGGATGTTACATCCTACCCATACACAATACATGAAATCATGAAACCACTAAAGTGTTAACCTTTTTTCCACTGTCAAAGCATAAAAAAACAAAAAACCAATTTCATAATTGAAATCTACTACTGACATACATTAATAATAAAAGAAACTCATACGAGAGAAAACACAATAAGGGTTTCCTAATCCTTACCATTCATGCCAAAAGGGGTTTTAGCAAAAAAGATCCTATTTAGTGTCAACCAAGGTTCAAACACACAACCATGAAAATGTCAAGTCAATGCACAACCAATTTATGTTTCGTGATAATTCCTACTCCTCTAGGATTATATTATCACGCACCATGGTCAAGCATATTATTAAAAAATAAAATAATTAAATTAACACACAAATGGTATCAAGAAGACTTAAACCTAAGTCCTTTTAACATGACAAAGTACTCTCAACCACTTGAGCTAATATTATTTCATGTCATAACTCTCCGCATTAATTTCTATAAAGATCCTTTCCATTGCATTTATATTAAATAAATATTTATTTATTTATTTAATTTTCCAAGGTCTTACAAAAACTCGAAATGCTCAGTTAATTGAGAATGGTGAAACCAGTGGGAGTGAAGCTTTACGAAATGTGGATATTAAGGAAGTTAGAGTACAAGTTCCTATAGCTAGTACTTCTTCTTCAAGAGTTATTGTTCCCCATGTTGTAGAAACTAATCAAGAACAACAAAAAACTAATGATCTTGGGGTTAACAATGAGCTGATAATACAACAACCACAAGAAGTAGGATTAAGAAGATCTCACAGAGATAGAAAGTCTGCTATTTCAAATAATTATGTGGTTTATCTATAACAGTCAAAAAATGACTTAGTATTGATAACATTCCAGTTTCATTTTCACAAGCCATTAATGGTGATAATTTTGATAAATGGTTAGATGTCATGAAAGATGAGCTTAAATCAATGGCATTAGTAGTTCATTATGATCATGAGTTGCATCAAATGGATGTCAAAACTACCTTTCTAAATGAGAATTTAGAAGAAAATGTTTATATGGACCAACCGGTGGGATTTACTGAAGAAGGAAAGGAACACATGGTGTATAAACTTAAGAAATCAATAAATGGACTTGGTAAGCTTCTCGACAATGGTATCTTAAGTTCAATGATACTATAATGTCCCACAGATTTAAGGAAAACATTATTGATCAATGTATATATTTGAAAGTCAGTGAAAGCTAATTTATATTTTTTATTTTATATGTTGATAATATCTTGCTTGCGACTAATGATCTTATTCTATTAGGTGAGATTAAAAGGTTTCTCTCTAATAACTTAGAAATGAAAGATATGGGTGAGGTATATTATGTGATAGGAATAGAAATATTTTGTGATAGATCACAAGAACTGTTAGGTTTGTCTCAAAAAGCATATATTAATAAAGTTTTAGAGAGATTCAAAATGGATAAATGTTTATCATCTCTCGTTCCAACACAGAAAGAAGAGAAGTTTAGTTTGATGCAATCTTCAAATAATGATTTGGAACGAAAACAAATGGAAGATATCACTTATGCATTTGTTGTTGGGAGTTTGATGTATGCTCAAACTTGTACAAGGCCAGATATCAACTTTATAGTTGACATGCTTGGTAGATACCAGAGTAATTCTGAAGTATTGGAAAGTTGCAAAGAAAGTTTTAAGATACCTACAAGAAACAAAGAATCACATGCTTACTTTAGGAAATTTAATCACCTTGAGGTGATCAGTTATACAGATTCAAACTTTGTTGGTTGTACAAATACAAGAAAGTTTACATTTGGTTATGTAGCTTTTAGTAGAAGAAGCAATTTCATGTAAAAGTGCAAAACAGTCTATCATTGTTGCATCCACCATGGAAGTTGAATTTGTGGCATGCTTTGAGGCCACCGTTCATGCTAATTGGTTGCAGAACTTTATTTCAAGACTTGGAGTAGTCGACAGTATTGCCAAGCTGCTAAAAATTTATTTTGATAATTCCGTATCATTTTTCTTTTCTAAGGACGACAAGTATTCCAAAGGTGCTAAGTATATGGAATTGAAAGACTTTGTCATTAAATAAGAAGTTCAGAAGTGTAGAGTATCAATAGAACATATTAGTACTGATCTTGTGATTGTTGACCCTTTAACAAAAGGGTTATCACTAAAATTGTTTGTTGACCATGTAAAGAATATGGGCATTATGTTAAATGTTGAATGTTAATGTTATTAATGTTTATGTGACACTCTAAGCTCTTTAATGTATAAGTTTTTGAAATTAGTGTTTTCTTCCTTATGTTTATGCATGCAAATTATGATGAAGAAAACAAATTATGTTATTGAAATGATATTATGCTTGACCCATTATTGATTTCTCACCCTAAAGTCGTATTAAGGAGAAAGGGATGATATAGTAGTACATGGAAGGAAACACGTCGACTGAATGATGTGCAATTGCCATGACTCTTGCTTTTCTTTATCTTTGATTATGAATTATGTATGTGATTTTCTTTAATGCACATTATGTTTATGTATTAAATCACAAAAATGTTATTACATCATATGAGTTAATTAACGAATTAATTATATTATGTGACTCATTTGAAATATTATGATGGACCCTAATGTGATTTAATAAAATATAAGGACCTATTAGTTATTATGGAAAGATAATAAAATAAAATAAAGCCCAACCCAACTTGATAGATGTTGGTTTATAAAAGGGGATTATGATTTTGTCTCTAGCCATAAGGTTCTTTCACAGTAAGTCATCAGAAAAGAAAGTGTGAGGGGAGAAAGAAAGGCAAAAAGATAGATTGGGAAAAGGAGGTTGAAGAACAGTGATCGAAGAACACATTCTCATTAGATCTCCCATAGATTAAGGTTAGTATCATATTATGAGTTATATGTTTTAATGTGTGAGAATCATGAATCTTAAGATCCTAAAGTAGTTTTCTTGAATGAGTTATGATCGTATGAAAAATTACAAAATAATTTACACTTTGCCAAATATGTCAGTTCTGAAAACTGGTGATCTTCTTAGTGATCCTACTCCTTACATAAGACTTATTGGGAGACTCGTTAACCTTAATAGGACGTGGCCAAACATCACTTTTATTGTTCATTACCTTAGTCAATTGCTCATACTAGTTTACATCATCAACCTTCTTTATGTGTTTTTCGATATCTTAAGAAGAATCCACGATAAAGAATTTTTCTTGATTCAACCAATGAAATATAGTTTAAAGCTTTCAATGATTCTAATTGGATAAGATATCTTAATACTAAGTGTTCCGCCAATGACTACATAGTTTATCTTGGTCATTCTCCCATATGTTGGAAATCTAAAAAGCAACTCACTGTTTTCAAAAGTTCTTCAGAGGTAAAATATCATGCTCTTGCTTCCACCAAGTGTGAAGTTCAATGGCTCACACACCTTATGAATAATTTAAAAGTTCAGCATGTTCAACCTTCTTCGTTATAATATGATCCTCAATCAACTATTCAAATGACATCCAATAAGGCTTCATTGTGAGAGAAAAATTACAACAAGATGTTATCAAGCTTATTTTAGTACTCATTATTAGCAAGCAGGCATTTTAACCAAAGCTTTACGTAGATCTTGTATGTATCATGCTCCATTTTATTGATGTATTACATAAGATGATTGAATATGTTGCAGTTTACCCTTGTATTAGGGTCTTGTTATGAAGATCTCAGTTTATCTTGTTATACGTCGAACAATTTTATTTATAATTCAAAGTTTTGTCCAAGCTTTAGAATGAAATATTTCACACTAATTTATACTTATTTTCTTACTATGATAAATTTGTTAAAATACAACAAAAAAAAAGCCATTGTTTATTTTTATTAAGACATTAATGCCTAGACTTAACATAAAATTAAAACTTACATCATATCATAAAACATATTTGTGTCTTAATAATATATAGTTATAACCTTATCACTCTTCATAACTTCTACTTTTATTTAAATAGCTCATTTATAACTCTCTCTTTTTTATTCTTAAAACAATAAATTCTCCCTTTTAACATTTTTATAATTTTGATGGAAATAAAAGTTTCACTTTTCTTTATCTTTCTTATCGCATTTCATCTTACATTATCTTAATAGTTTTACTTATAACTATTTATTTTATGTATATTTATATATATATATATATATATATATATATATATATATATATATATATATATATAATTTTGATAAGTCTTACATCGATACCATTTTAGAAAAAATTGAATTTCACCACCACACATTTCATTTTCTCATTTGTTTTACTTTCTAATGACATATTCTCACTGATGTATAATTTTGAAAAATCATATATTTAAAATGAAAAATATTTTTAATAGTTAATGTAGCACAATATTATATCACATAGATGTAGTACTCTCATTTATTAACAAAACGACCGTTCAGTGTGAACACATGACCAGGAGCCGCATTAGTCAATAATAAAACCATGGTCGGCATACAGAAAAGCAAAAACAAATAAAAATATATAAACTATAAAATAATTTAATGTATGTGGAACAGTTAACAAAGGTCATTTATGTAATTTTCTTTCTTCAATGTAAGGAAATACTGATTTACTTTTACATAAATTTATTATTATTTTATGCAAATATAAAATAATGACTTTAATATAAATTATTCTAAAATATGCATGTGGGGAATAGCCAAAAATATCTTGTTTTGGACAGAGGAGTGTGGAAGTAATGAGTTTCACAATGTCCATGTGTCTCACGTGAGGGACATGATTGATTAATAGAAGTAAATTTCTACTCACTGTACAAAATAAAATTTATTATATTATATATATATATATATAAATAAATTTAGGTAAAAATATGTATAATTTAAAATATGCTAATTACATTAAATATTTATTAAGGTACAGAATGTCTTAATTACGTACCGGTTTTTCTTTGTATCTCATTAAAAAAACTGTAAAACACAGACTTATATTACTACATAAATTATTGTGATATGATTTAAAATTTTTAGGTTTGACAGAATCTCACTATAAAAAAAATCAAATTTATCTATAGCTGAAATATGTGAGTAACTAATAAAATTAGTAGGTAAGAAAATACTACCTACAAAAACAACAATTTATATATAAATATGTCGTAATTAAATTTATATACGAAATTATTTGTAGGTAATTACATACAAATATATTCATAAATAATTATATATGAAATTATCTGTAGATAATTACGTACGGATTTATTCGTATATAATTATTTAGAATGATTTTTTATGTAAACTTAACTATGACATATTTACATATGAATTTTTTTTTTGTATGTAATCCATACGTAATACTCTCTTATTTACGGATTTTATTAGGTACATACATATTTCGACTGTAGGTAAATCAAGTTTTTCTTGTAATGAGCTTCTGTCAAACCTAAAAATCCATATGTAAGATTAGTGGGTAAAAGTTTTTAAAATTTATCATCAATCTTATATCGTTACATACGAATAATATCCTTCACAAAATTATACGTTCTCACTCACCAAAATCACTTACGAAAAATCAAGACGAAATTTATTTAGCATTACCTACGAAAAAATCCGTATGTAAAACAATTTTTAGATTCGTATGTAAAATTCGTATGTAACAACTAACTTACCTACAAATCAAAAATTCATATGTAATTATCTATAAATAATTCACATTTTTCTTGTAGTCTTATCTCAAGCAAGTAGATAATTTTAACCTAATTTCAAAATGTGAATAATAAAATATATTTTTAAAATTTGAGTCATATAAAGCTAAATTAATTTTAACTTATAACGTTGTGTATATATTTTAATAAAATGATATCACTTTTATTTTTTTTTTAAATTATAAGCATTATTTTTAGAAACTAATCAACTAAAAATCTCATGTGTACCATTATTGTTTTTTTAGTTTATCCAAAGTTGATTATCTAGTTTATTCGAAGTTAATTGTCTAGTTTAACCTATTTTATCGCCACAATTTATCTATCATGCATTAATTTTTGAAATATAAAATGAAATTATTTGAGCAATTGTAACTAAAGAAACTAAATCAAGCATTTGAGACCTTTCAAGATCATGCGTTAAAATTATAAAAAACATTCAAATGACTAAAAACGTCTAAAATTCTCAGGACGGATCCAGTAATTTTTTTTCGAAAAAAGTTATGTAATTTGTTCAATATTTAATTGGTGTCTTTTTTTAATTAAAGTTAGCTATTTAACCATTAAAAAAATATCTTATTAATCATCAATCGTGACCAAAAATTATTAATGAATATAGTAACCAATTTATAAAATAAAAATTATTGATTATTAAAATAATCACTATTATGAAAAAAATTATAATTGATGGTTAAATTGGTTATTAATTAATTAGAAACTAATTTAGAAATTAATTTTTTTGTCAATAAAAACCTTGGTAGTTAATATTTAGTGACCAATTTTTTTTAGTGGCTAAAACCTTTGTAGATAACTTTTAAAAATCAATCTAGAGATCAATTATAATTTTTTATTCATAACAGTGACTATTTTAATAATCTATAAACTTTTTATTTTATAAATTGGTATTTAAATTTGTTATTATAATGACTAATAACTTTTAATTATTAAAATTAGTTGTTAATGAAAATTTTTCTTGTAATAAACACATAAAAATTAATGAAGTTACGTGACTTTTGTTCAAAAAAATTCCAGAATTCGTTCCCAAAATTTTCTTATAAAAGCTCCAGAAAAAAAAAAACTTTATATGTAAAATATATTCCTTTTATAAAATAAATCTTTATAAATCGGTTTGTCTTTAGAGGAAGTATCCTACAAACTCAAATCTTAAATTAATTTTAGAGAAGTTATCATAAAAAAGTATGTAATTTTAGCTTTATAAAACATTAAACATCCATTGTTTTTTCTTAAATTATTTTTTAAATCAGTAATGCATTAATCATTGATAAAAAAAAAGTAATTTATAAATATTTCATTGATTATCACAAAAATAGTATAAAGTTTTCATTAGTATAATCAATATAATATGACAAATATCTTCGCTTTAGTTTATTGAATATTAATTTGAATGAAATATCTCATTAAAAAGTTTCAACATATTAATTTACTATAGAAATATAGAAAAGTGAGTGAGAGCGAGTGAACTCAGGTTTGTTTTATCCGATTTACAGAGACGAGAGGAAGAATTTGGAAAAGGAAGTTGAATTTGCATCTTCGCATATTAGAGAAGATTTACACAAATTATATCAGACTATATCAGAAGGTATCAGTGGAAGAATTTGTGATGATTTTATTATCAAAGAACCAGCCATGTATATACATATTACAACAACTATGTTTACGGGAACAAAATATTTACATATCAATTAACAAAAAAAGATTCCTATAAACATGCTAAATGAATCCCTTGATTGGATGTGATTTGACAATCAAATCCCATTCTGGATTGGCACCATATCAGCGTGAATATTATGTTGATATGTTTCCATATTTAGTCTACCTCCAATACCCCCCTCAAGTGGGTGCATGAAGGTTAGGAATGTCCAACTTGCCAATTAGGAAATGAAATTGATTTCTGCCAAGAGCCTTAGTATGTAGGTCAGCCAACTGAGTCTGATTAGAAACATAGGATGCCTGGATGACACCGGCAAGGATTGCATCACACACAAAGTGACAATCGACCTCTATGTTTTTTGTGCGTTCGTGGAAGACAGGGTTCTTTACAATGTCTAGTGCGGCTTGACTGTCATAGTAGAGGTGAATAGGTTATCTGTGAGTTATCCCAAGACAGTGCAAGATGTTTTTTAACCATTTAAGTTCACACGTTGTAGTGGCCATGGATCAATATTCAACTTTAGCAGACGAACGAGACATTGTGTGTTGTTTCTTGGTTTTCCAAGATACCGGAGAATTGCCAAGGAAGATGATCCAACCTGTGAGAGATCGTCGGGTGAGAGGGCAGTTAGCCCAATTAGAGTTGCACCATGCTGAGAGAAGAAGATTGTTGTCTCTATGTAGAAGAACTCATTGCCCTAGGTTGCCTTTTAAATATCGAACCACATAGAGAGCTACATTACAATGATCTTCTTTTGGTTGTTGCATAAACTGTGATAGCATGTGAACACAATATGATAATTTTGGTCTCGTGAAGCATAAATAAATAAGACAATCGAAAAGATGACGGTAGCGGTCTGGATGGGAAAAAATTGGTCCATCAGCAAAGGCAAGGTGGTGATTTTGTTCGAGCAGGGTAGCAGTAGGTTTGGCACCTAAAAGATCAATTTCGCGAATGATGTCTAAGGATATTTCCTTTGGCATAGATAAATTCCAGAACTAGAGTGAGCAACCTCAACCCCAAGAAAGTATTTGAGTGGACCCAAATCCTTCATATGAAAATAGGCATGTAGATAAGCCTTGAAATATTTAATTGCATGGCAATCATTTCCAGCCACAATAAGATCATCCACGTATACTAGGACAACAATACGTGTCTTGAACATGTTTAAGACAAATAAGGAGTAGTCACAGAGGGAATGTACAAACCCATAGCCTTTAAGTGCTTAGCACAGTCTAGCGAACCAGCAACGGGGTGCCTGCTTAAGTTTGTAGAGTGACTTTTGTAGTTTGCAAACTAGTCCAAGTCGAGAAATAATGAAACCAGGAGGTGGTTTCATAAAGACTTCTTCTTGCAAATCATTATATAAGAAGGCATTATGCACATCCATCTGGTGTAATTCCTAGTGTTTGGCAACAACTATCGCGAGGACAATACGAACAGTTACCATGTTGACCACTGGTGCAAACGTTTCCATGTAGTCGATCCCTTTGACTTGATGATTTATGAGAATGACTAATCGTGCCTTGAACCGTTCCACCGTCCCATCCGAATTTCTTTTTATCTTGTAAACCCATTTCAATCCAAGAGCCTTTTTGTTAGAAGGAAGTCTCACTAACTCCCAAGTTTGGTTGTTCTCTAGTGCAGAAATTTTAGCTTGCATTGCTTTCTACCACCTGGCATCTTTCATGGCTTCTTTGTATGTCAAAGGTTCAATTTCCTGTTCAAGAGCAACAAGAAAACTACGATGTGTTATGTAAAAGTTATTACAATTCACATATTGAGTAATACAATAAGGATTACTTGATGATGAAGGTGGTGTAGGCAAACATGCACATGGGTTTATTTGATGGATATTGTTGGTCACGTAGCCCCTCAGTCGTGAGGAAGGCTGCCTAAGTCGCTTGTCTCTTGAATTGTTGAGTTAAGAGGTCACATGCATGTCACTATCTCGGGGCACATCATTATTCTGATCATCTTTAATATCATGAGCTATAGGTGTTGTGTCGGTAGGTTCAATGGATGAGGGTACATCATTCATGGTCACTAGCACTATGTTGCTGGAAGAATGCAACAAAGGCAAAACATCGGTGGCCATAGGAGTTGTGTCGGTGGTATCATGGCCTCCCCTTCACTTCGAAGGACTTGCCACGATAGAAAGCATCTTCATCTTCATGAGAAATATTGGTTAAATGTGGCAGATTCTAGGCATTATCTTTGTCCTTTGTTTGTGGTTGACTGTAGGGAAAAACATTTTCGATGAAGTGTATAACCCGAGAGACATAACTTTCTCTTATTTCCAAATCAAACACTTTCCACCCTTTTCTCCCATAGGGATAACCGATGAAAATACATTTCTTCCCTTTGGGAGCAAATTTGTCACCTTGTCTTCCTTTATTGTGTGCATAGCATAAGCACCCAAATGTCCGCAAATGTTGAAGAGGAGGAGAATTTCCATAAAGTACTTCAAAGGTGGTTTTCCCATTCAACACTTTTGAGGGAACTTATTAAGTAAACAACAGTAAGTATACATTCTCCCTAAAAATCATTTGGGAGATTACCTTGAAATCTTAGTGCACGTGCAACATTTAAAATATGCATGTGTTTCCGCTCAACTCTCCCATTTTGTTGTGGTGTGTGAACGCAAGAGGTTTGAAATATTATTCCTTAATCCAAAAAGTAATTTTTCAAACCAAGAAACTCGATACCATTATCACTTCGAAACACTTTTACACTTTTATTAAATTGTCTTTTGACTAAAGCAAAGAAATTAAAAAGGAATTTTGATACTTCCTTTTTATCGACAAGTAGGTAGATTCACACACTACGAGAAAAATCGTCCACTATAGTCATAAAATAATAAGCACCACATGAAGATGGAGTTCTATAAGGACCCCACAAATCACAATGTATCATTTCAAAAATACCACTAGCTCTTTATTCACTAATGGGAAATTTTTCTCTACATTGTTTAGCTCTAAAACATATATCGCAATTCTCAAATTTATTTTTACCAAATCCATAAATGAGTTATGTAACTTTAAAAGATGGATCTCCTTAGCGCTTGTGCCACAATTCCATACAATCCACATTGTCTACCTTGTTAACTTGTAGTCTTTGAGCACCACAAAGGTAATAAAGTCCATCTTTACATTTACCCACTCCAATCACCATCCTCGAAATGCGATCCTACAATACACACAATTTATTAGTGAATTGTATAACACAATTTGACTCATCTAACAGTTGCGATATAGATAGGACATTGCAATTCAAATTTGGGACAAAGAGAACATTGACAAGTTTCAGTTGTCCCCCTAAGTACACAGTTCCTTCTTTTGTTGCATTTGTGTGTTCTCCATTGGGCAATCCAACTGGACATGTCAGAATATCATGTACATCATGCATTTCTTTCATGCTTCCAGTCATATGATTTGAGGCTCCTATATCAATAATCTAGGGTGCAAATTTGCAAATACTTGTCATCTTCTCATTCTTTTCTCCTTTGTTCAGTAGGTCTACCAACTTTTGCCATTGATCAGTTGTTAATCCAACAAAACCATATTTGTCTGCGTCTGTCATTGGTTTGACTGCACCACCGATTGCATATGCTTGTGCAACATTGGCTTTCAAACTTGCTCCTCTCCCTTGTCTTGTACCAGATCGATGTAGCATCTTGATCTTTCCACTAGCTTTCCTGTCAGTTTTGGGTCTTTCCCCCCACCATTCAGGATATCCAATCAATTGGAATGGTGGAATTTGATGGCTGATTGAAGCTTCCTTGCAGCAAAATGGATGAAGCACCAAAGGTTGGAGATGTAGTGGCACCGAAAGTGGTTTGGTGAAGGTTCCTAAGAGGTTAGGACAACTTAGGGAGGAGGGCTAGAGGAGACATCTAGAATGCTCTAGCAATTTGGACTCTCAAAAATGCAAGTCATGGAGTGATCTCAACATGTATTGGCATTAACAATACAAGAGTAACCTTACAAAGAGTGTAGCGTATCTCATTTATAGTAGAGAGCATCTCCTAAAATGAAAACCGAATGCAAGACTAAATGAAATGCAAATGCAAGGTGACCATGTGAAGCACATGTGTCTATATCTAGATCTAGATCTAAGATCCACAAAAAGTGGATCACATGCCATGTGGCATGTCACACTTTCCTCATTTAACACATTGCTAAATGTGCAACTCATGGCTAAGGCTAGATGCAAACTTGGTCTAGACTTTTGTAATTGGCTTGAATGAACCCAATTGCAAAAGCTAGATCAATTATGACCCAAAACTACTTCTAGTAATTTTACAATTTATTTTTAAAGCATGGCCTAAACAATGGGCTCATAAATAAAGTCTAATCTTATGTCTTGACATGTCTCTTGTTATTGGGCCTTTGATTGGACTTGGGCATTGAGGTGCATGTGGGCCATAGCATGAGTCTTGACGTTGGTCTAAGTTATAAGCCTTGTTGGGATCACATAATTTCCCTCCACCATTCAGGATATCCAATCAATTGGAAGCAATTTTCAGCAGTGTGTCCCGATCTGCTACAATTGCTGCAGGTTTGATTTTTGTCCTTGGTTTCCTAGGGATTTCTTCCCTTTGCATGTGACATAAGACCCATAATTTCACCTCATTCTTCTTGTGTTCTTATAATTATTCAAACATGTTCCTCTTGGATTATGATCGAGTATACTCGATTCAAAGAAGACAACGGATCACATGTGAGCAAGCTTGAGCACACCCTTCCATATGTGGCATCATCTAACCCCATAAGAAACTTGTGCACCTTTTCTTTTTTTTTTTGTGTTTCCAGCTTGGTGGAAAGATTACAAGTGTAGTTAGCACAAGTGCATACTAGGACTTTCTCATAATTATCGAGTTCATCCCATAACACTTTCAACTTTCCATAGTATTCAACTATGGTCATTCCTCCTTGCTTGCAGCCTACCAATTCTGATTTAAATTGATGTATCCTTGGCCCATTTGCAATTGAGAACCTTTCTTGGATATCGCTCCATAATTCCTTTGCATTTTCTGCATATGAAATTGTAGAGCGCAACCTTGGCTCTATGGTATTCAAAATCCATGAAATCAACATAGATTGGACTGTCCACCAATCTTCAAGTTTCGTTGTTCCTTCTTTGGGTCGTTCAACAATGCCTTCAACGAACCTCCACTTTCTTCTAGCATGTAAGGATGTTTGCATGGCACGGGCCCATTCCTCATAGTTTTCGCCTCGTAGTTGAACTTGAGTAATGATGTTTCTTGAATTGTTATTTGAATTGAGGTCATAAGGAGAAACACATGTTTCCCTTTTGTCACCAGTCTTTACTTCATGTTTATCCTTAGGTTGTTCAATTTTTCCTTCTTCCCATAGATCTTGCTTTGATACCATATCAAACTATATCAGAAAGTATTAGTGGGAGAATATGTGATGATTTTATTATCAATGAACCAACCATATATATATATATATATATATATATATATATATATATATATATATATATATATTACAACAAATATGTTTGCAGGAACAAAATATTGACATATCAATTAACAAAAAAACGATTCCTATAAACATGCTAAATGAATCCATCGATTGGATGTGATTTGTCAATCAAATCCCATTCTGGATTGGCACCATATCAGCGTGAATATTATGTTGATATGTTTTCATATTTAGTCTGCCTTCAATAGATTAATATTAAAATTATCATATGATTCTTCTTTTTTCCATTTTATAACTTTTACAAGAGGTGTCGAGAGTCATATATTAAAGATCATTAATTCCTGAATTGAAGATATACTTACTTCAATAAACTTTATGGTGGTTGTAATGCTAGTCAATGTGAGTGGAAAGAAGCCCTGCTTTGTGTGATTTGTTGTGAGATTGGTGAAGACATAACACTTTAAGGTTGTTGAAGAAAACCACTACAAGGAAAGAGAAGAAATAACCAATGATTAATATTAATAATAATAATAATAATAATAATATTTCTTAATTTTAAATAATAAATTCAATTTAGTTTTAATATAATTTTCATTATCTATATTTAAATTTATATACCTTTATTTTCAAGAATAAAATAGTAATCATTTAATTTTATCATTAAAATATTTTTTTAATCTATCATATGTATCACATCATATATAAATTTTTACAAACTTTGATTTCAAATTCACTCAAATCACACTATCTTTCTTTCAATATAAACAACATTATAATTTTCTCTTCATCCCCTAAATCTCCCTCAAATAATTTCCTCAATCCAAAACACACCTTAAGAGAATGATATTGATTGAATGGTTATGATCTCAAAAGGTTAAAATTTATTAAAACAAGGAAAGATTGATTTGAGAATATTGTGTGTATTATATGAATGTGTTCTTTCAAAAGGAAGAATATCATATTGCATAATGTAGTGTATGTATTGAGTACGAACCTAAAGGATACAGTAATCCTAACTATTAAATTCAAACTCAGAAAATGAAGTTTAGGTGGTAAAAGTTGAATAAAATTTTTGGTCTACAAAATCAATATAAAATAATGTCATAACTGGATTGAAAAAACTAACCTTGTCATATAGAAATGATTTTTAAGCCTAGTAAATTTAGGTCTCGTATGATAGTATACTACAAGATTACATGGTAGGTAAGTGTAAAACTTCATAAATATTCAACTCAATGCATAAGTCTAGAGTAGATTATGTTATAAAATGTGAATGAATAGTAATATGTGCCACATAAAATGTTTGGATTGGTATTACAATCTAAATTCTATCTATTTATATACGTATGATTGTTAAAAAGTAATACTAACTTTGTTGTTATTTGTTTACGTTTCTTTCTCTATTATGATCGCATATTGATATGTGAGCATATAACAACGACTTAAATGACATGACACTAAAATTCAACATTGTTGATTATATATATATATATATATATATATATTATGTATTACATACAGTTGGATATAAATTGCTTGATAGTAATGACACTATAAATAGTTTTACAATGAGTTGCTACAAAATATAAATAAAATTAATTTTTAAGTTATTTAATACAGAAAGAGAATGACACAAAATATCTATATAAAATGAAAAAATAATTCAAATAAAATAAGTTATCTTTAAATTCTTACAAAGTTTATCATTAAATCCTTTCGAATCCATCCTTCTAATATTTCTCCTTCCCTTTTATTCTCTTCCTTCTTTCCATTTTCACCTAAACCATATTCACTGAATCCCAGTTTCAAAAACAGTTTCCAAATTCCATGCTTAAAAAGAGTTTAATCAACAATTACTCAAGTATGAAATTCCAAAAAATACTAGATTCTTAATGACATTAAAGTATAAATAAACCCATCAAATATACAACCAATGAATACCTAGATTCTGTATCTATCAACATATTCAGTATCCTTTCAGAGCTACAGATACACCCATCTGTCCCCACCTTCAATCAAAAAAACCCAATCACTCTAATTCCCTGTGTTCATTTTCTGAGACCTAAAGCTGCTACCAACATTTTCTATAATCAAAAGTCAGATTCAAAGTTTTTTCCCCTTAAACCCTGCTTTTGTACATCATACCAAAAACAACCAATCAAAACTGTTTCCTTTTCCTATGCTGGTGCCTACACAGCTAAAGTGTACCTTTACTTTATAGGATATTCTCAAAACATACTTCTCTTTTCTCAAAAGGGGTTTCTGTAGAATATCTTAATTTAGGTACTGAAGCAGCACCAAGACCCTCAAGCAATGACATCACATCCATGGTGTCATCTAGGTAGTATTTAGCTTTGCTTGGTTTTTGTCCAACAGTGCAGGCAAAGATTTCTGGTGCTGAGGAGGAAGTAGCACTGTAACATCTGGTTAAAATGCTCTCAAACATATCCTCATCAGACCTATCATCACCAATGCACAGTACAAAATCTGGCAATTTACCCTTTTTGGTTAGGGTAGAAAGAACTTCCTGTGCAACTAACCCTTTTGTAATGCCCTGTAATGCATTGATTAGACAACATCAGATTTTGAGAAAAATTATGACTTGAGATGAGAAGTGATAAGTACTGAGAGCACCACCTGAGGCTTGACTTCTATAATATGTTGTCCTTTTTTTACAGCAACAGGCTCATTTGCAAGTACATTTTCAAGATGATCCAACAGCTCCATGGCTTGCCAAGATCCAAAATCAGGATCTGCATCACGGTAATGCCATACCAAGGCACTATCTTTGATCTCTACAGAAGAGCCATCTGTGGCCTCCATATAAGATCTCATCACTGGTTCAGCAATCCTTTTCCATGCAAAATCTGTATCTGCATGACTCATTTGCCAACTAGTTTGCTTACCCCACCTGTGGTAAAGATCAAACAAGAGTAACATCACCTTAAAGAACTTGACACTGACATGATAACCACTTTGCCATAACATGTACTACAAGGAGAATCCAAATTTACTTTGTACAGAAAAGATCAAACATAAATACTATTGGTTCTAACCAGAACAAACTCATGAAAAGCTAAAACACCTACATAAAGATGTACTAAAGGTGAGCTCAAATTTTTACAGTACACAACATTATAAGTAAATGCTGTAGGCCCTGGATAAAAGCCACCTACTTTCATTTTCACTTTTCTTTGTTTTTCTTTTAAGGGCTATGTTCAGGCACATTTGAAGTCATTTCAGGAAAGTCATTATGATTACTTACCTTATAAAATAACCATGCTCAGCAGCTATGCCAAGATTCTCACACTGATCAAACCATTCACTCAATGAAGTTTTTCCCCTGCCACTAACAATAAACACAGTGTTGTTAACATCACTGCAAAGATTATTTAGCACAGATATGACTTCAGGACTGGGGGCTTTCACAATGGATGCTTGAGGTACAACTGTACCATCATAATCCAAAAAGATTGCTCTGCAACTGCTCCTTTTATATGCAGGGACAATGTGATCTATGGATAGCCTCCTGAAACTAGGAGACAGAGACAAAATTCTGAAGTTCAGACCAAACCCAATGCCCCAGCAACAGTTCCTATAGTGATCCTTGCATGAAAACACTAGATCTTGCTCAAAGCTTCGCGCCCAGTAGGCCACATCATGTGAACTAACGTATCTGTAGTGCTTCTCGTGTCGAAGCTGCTTCTCTCCATCAGGCATTGTGATTGCTAAATTTAGTGCTTCGGCCACTGCATCAATATCCCATGGGTTTACCCTTATTGCCCCACTAAGAGACGGTGAGCAACCTATAAACTCAGAAACAACAAGTGCACTTGCACGCGGGGAATCCGAAGCAATTTCTAAGGCTTCATCCACTTTAGAATTTCCCTGCCTACAAACAGTGTACTTGTATGGAACCAAATTCAAACCATCGCGAACTGCATTCACAATGCAACATTCTGCCAAAGCATAATAGGCTGCCTTCTCATAGAAAGGAACATGGCGATCGATGATGGTGATAGGTTCATAACTTTCCGAACCAAACCTTTGGTTTATCTTTCTGGCAGTAATGTAAGCCTCCTCCTTTGCATTCTCAACATCTTTGTCAGCACTACTTGGAGGGTTTAAAATCTGGATCAGTGTTATTTCACCTTGCATTTCTGGATATTGTTGCAGGAGTTGTTCTATGGCCAAGAATTTTAAACTGACACCTTTGAATATGTCCATATCATCAACACCAAGAATAAGTTTTTTCCCCTTAAATTGTTGGTGGATTTCTCTGACTTTTTCAGAAGATGAAGGGTGCTCTAAGGCAGATTGAAGTCGACCCATGTGAATCCCAGCAGGCAAAATTTTAATGAATATTGTGCGACCGGAGTATTCAAGCCCAATGTAACCCCTCTTGGATTCATGTTCCAAGCCTAGCATTCGCCTGCAGCAGGAGAGAAAATGGCGAGCATAATCAAAGGTGTGAAAACCAACTAAATCTGCATTGAGCAGTGCTTTCAAAATTTCACCTCTGACAGGGAGAGTTTTATAAATTTCTGATGAAGGAAATGGACTGTGGAGGAAGAAACCAAGCTTGACTCGACTACAACGCTTCCGCAAAAACGTGGGAAGTACCATAAGATGATAATCATGAACCCATACATAATCATCCTCTGGATTAAGGACCTCCATGACTTTATCTGCAAATATCTTGTTAGCAGAAACATAAGCCTGCCACTGTGACCTATCAAAGCGGCGATTTCCGGGATACATGGGCAACATGTAATGGAATAGAGGCCACAAATGCTGCTTGCAGAATCCATCATGGAATTGTTTGTAGAGTTCTGGAGGAATAAAAGTAGGCAAACAGTTGAATTCCTCCAGCAACTGAAGGGAAACTTTATCTTGTTCACTTGCATCAACATCAACCTTCAGAGATCCCACATACACCACATCAGCATCAGGAGAGAGACCATCCTTTAACTGCCAAAAAATTGAATCCTCATCATAACTGAAGCACCATCTGCCAGATACCTTATCCCTTTTCGCATTGAGAGGAAGAGAATTTGATACTATAATTATCTTGCGCCGGTGTTCAGATGAATTAACACCTGAATCATCGTCATTACTTTGTTTACCATCTCCATGAGAAATGATTACTGGATCAGTCATAACTCGCGGTAGAGATCTAGGAGTTTGAGGGAAATTCAGCATATCCCCTGATACCAGGTCTAACAAATTCAAGCATGACCTTGCCACCATCTTTACTTCAAAGTATTTGAAGATATAAATTACTGTGATTTAGGAACTGGTATCTACACCTGAAAAGAAATGCAGTCACCTGCAAAGATAGAAGAGAAGCAATTATTATCTACATACAATGCAGTAGGATTGGACATAAATACATTACACACTCATACTCCACAAGTTCAGTACTTCAGTAATTTTCAGTAGATGAGTCTACACCACGGATTGATTTGAAAGCGTGGAATAAATTTATGTTATTTAGACATTGATTGTTGAAATTAGAACTCCAACAAGTGGCAGAATCATTAAAATTTACAAATGTATAAAGCAGCATGTTAGACACAGCAATTCAATTACAAATTCTTCGAACATTATTCAGTAATTTAGCAGAAGAAATCTGTACATTACATAAGAAATAGAAACATCAACTTAATTTTCAGTTACTAAATAGAATAATCAAGATGACCATGATCTAGAGTTAAAGAATAGGAAAAGTAGCAAACCAAGGCTTAGATAACTGTGATCACCAGATTTTCAGTATGTTCTATGCTACTTTTGGAATAAAACTGTGAACTTTTTGGCCTTGGTAACGTGGAAACTTCCTGGAAGGTTAACTTTTGCATGTTTTTCACACACATTCTACTGTTTCATCACGACGCAGAAACCAAATACACGTTTTATGTATCTATAGTATGATTTCAGCTTTGTGTAGGAAGTACAAATGAACTAACTGTATATCTCTGCCCCCACCGAAAGACCACTATATCTTCTAAGGGACTACAGAAAGGAGGTTATACCTCTTCAAATCAGGTATTATAGCATAAAATCCTACTTTTTTATGCTATTTGCTGTCCACACTAGACCTATAATCAGGCATGCCCCTTCCTCTGATTCTGGGATGAAAAATTAAGATTATGACCTTTTCCATTACAAATTTTGTGTTAAGTCTTCCAATCTTCAAAATAAAATCAATTGAATTCTCTGTTTCAGAAAAAAAAAAAAAAAAAAAAAAAAACAAAAAAAAAAAAAAAAAAAAAAAAAAAAAAAAAAAAAAAAAAAAAAAAAAAATAATTTATTTATAAAAAAAAAAAAAAAAAAAAAAAAAAGACCAAAATCATAGATAAAAAAAGTGGGTTTAGTGGGTCCAGTCCAACAATAGACTTTCAGCAGATTCAGCCAAAAATCCATAGTCATCAGAGCAAAACAAAAGGCTATAAAAGATTAAACTGCTTATAAGATAAACCAAACATTTACCTTAATTTATCTTGAGACTCAGGCAATTAGGCAATTAATCTCATGAAAGTCTCTTCGAATCTACTTTGATCACCCAAATCTACACAAGCACATTTTAATCAGAAACACAGAATAACAAACCTAGAAACAGAGATTGCGAACTAGAAAGCATTTAACTCTAGGTCGGCTAGGTACAACACTGTTTTGCAGGTGTCAATTTCTTCACTTTCATTCAAATATATATCAATTAAACTCAACTCTCAATTTATTCTCTCAATTAGGAAAGGAAATAAATCCACCCAATTGCTCTAAAATGGAAATAAAAGTATGTCACAACCAAACAAATCAGAACAGGAAAGAACATCTGCATAAAGAGTGAAATTAATAAAAGAAAAAGAAAAAAAAAATGCTGAATTAATGCAATGGTGAAGGGATAAAAGATGAAGGATGAAAATTTTTTCCCCTACAAACCATATAAGGTAATTCGAAGCAGAGTCCAATAATAGTTAATGAGGATAAGCTAAATTATCAAGCAGGATTATAGAAGATTTATTGTACAATTTTGCATAATGCACTACAATTTTTTGTGTGTTATTACCAATGGCAGCGTCTTTTCATTCACATACATTCCTTCTTGAGCAAATAACAGCAGAGTCAAGAACACGGGACAGAACATGCATTTACCTTAATAGTATCAAACTGATCCAAGGAACACAAGGATAACACACGGAAAACAGAGAGAGAAGAAGAAAATCAAAGCAGGTTTCAAAAACTAATGTCCCCGCAATCTTCTGAGGAAGCTAATGAAATGGAAACAAAGGGTCTTATCTTGAAGAAGATAATTCAAAGGAAAAGAGAACAAGTCAATGAAATCTCAAATAGTCGTTTTACCTTCTTCTTCGCTATCTCAACAACCAACAAGACCTTTGGATATGTACTGAAATAACTGGAGCGAGAATATACAGGTGTGAACTTGAATTGTGAAAGGAAGTTGCAAAGAATGAAAAGAATTGTGGTCAGTGAAAAGATTGTTTCTTTCCAGTTTCTAGATAAATATGAAATATGGGATAAGTGTGTTAGGTTCGAAGCTGGTGAGATTTTGTAGGAGTTTTACGGATTCTAACATCTAAACCGACCCCAAAAAGAAAATATAATTAATAATGAAAATAGGTCTTAATTAGGCTATGGTTAAAAAAAATATATATGTTGGGAATTTTGTATCCCAGGTTCCGTTTGGTTCGGGTGCCTCTGTTTTTTGTCAACTTGGAAAGTGTTTGTTCAACAAAGGATGCTGTCGGAAAGAAACAACGGATTACAGAGTCAGAAAATAGAAGCAAAATAGTTGGACACAAATTTTTTTAATTTTTTATTATTATTATTATGGAGAGAGAAAGAAACACCACAGTTGATATATTTCAATCTAGGTGGTCTTACGCTGGCACTGTGATCCATCCAGTTCTTCCTCATTTTCCTTCTTCCCAAATTGCCCTTGTAATAAATTCGTGTGCAAGCTGTTAATTTTTCATTATTTGAAACTTTTAATAAATATATTATGTGTACTCTTTACATATTTTTTTATATTAAATTATGACGTAAATATTTTATACCCACAAATATTCTATCATAATTATGTCTTTTAATTGATTTGGTGCATCAATAGGGTTCTTGTAACTGTTGCCTATGCTAAAATGTTAATTAATGTTGTTTATCATGGTATCTGAATATTTAGCTTATAATGTAAAATCATCAGTAATAACCATTAGTTGGTAATTTTCGGATTATGATTGTGTGATTTAATGTATACATGTATAAAATTAAGTAGATAATTATTTGAATTTAATTATTTGATTCGTACTCAATTATATCTTAAAACTGATTAATTTAAAGAATAATGTTAGATTCTATTGTCCTGAAAATATAATTTTCAAACAAATAATTTACTTTTAGATAGTTCTTATTGTGTTTGATTATATTGTAAAAAGTATTTTCTTAAATAAGAATTTATTTTAACTCATTTGAAGATGATATAAAATATCTTTTATTTATCTCATTTGAAAATGTTTTTTATTATGTTTATGGGTATTGCATACAATATAACAAGATAAATTTGTCTTTCTCATTGGAAATATTTTTTATAATTTTTTTTATGTAATCTATTTGTCAAACACACTTCCCTAATCACAATTTTACAACTAAAATGAAATAAGTGTAAACAAGAAAAGAAGTGGGATATATTTTATTCTTAATAATTTTATATTTTATTTTCTATTTAAATATATTTTAAATCAGTTATTTTTATTATTATAACATTTAAAAATATAAATATTAATAAAATATCTACAACCTAATCTATTGTGTTTTTGGGACAATAGATTAGTATCAAGATACACTTAATTATATGAACCTTTTCATAAATGTTCACTATATTTTTTTTTCAGAATTATATTTTTTTTTGTAAATTAACAGAAACTAAGAAGAATGGAGAAATTATCCAAATCATTTTCTTATAAAATAAATTTACTCTTATACTACATCTGGTTGTGTTAAAGAAATATTTTACATATAACTTCAAAAGTAAAACAAAGTTGCCCAAACTTGAGAAATATACCTAAATACTTTACAAATCTTCGTATTTTTTTATCTGATAATTAGAAATAAATCACTTCATGAATAATTAAAAACATTATTGAAATGAATATAAAATAAATATTTTATATTCATTTCAATACTTCATATATCAATTAATGATATAAAAAGTTAATGAACTCAATTTTAACTTCAGTAATAATGTTTGGACAACTACTCCACAGCTAGCAATTCTTGACTGATGATAGCAGATTTGTGTGGACCTATGTATCTTTGACTTTCCAGTACTAAACTCCTGTATTATTACTTTTGTGTTTCGTAATATGAATCTTTTTCACGTGCATTATCAAAACAGTAATATTGTCTTATTATCTTTCTCAATTGAATTCACCTTTCATCAATATTTTAAACTTTTTTAAGTATTAAAATAGGATATTATATATATATATATATATATATATATAATTATATGATTAAATTTTTATTTAAATAATTTTTAAGTGGGAAAGTAAAAAAATATTTAAAATGATATTCTCCTATACTTTTGAGATACTTTTTTATTGAAACATTACTTTTTCTTTTTTTTTTCATGTGAAATTATACATTAATAATTACTTTTTTATATGAAGCCATTTTATTCATTTTCTTACAGTATTTTTCTTTTATATATATATAAAATATTTTTAAAATTGTATTTTCGAAATACAGTTTCTCCTTTATGTCATATTTGATGAAAGCACTATAAGTTGCTTCCTAATAAATAGTTAAACAATTTTTGAATCAAATTGGTCATACTAAGTATTGGCATACTATAACATCACAGTATATATCAATTAATTAATTAATTATATAAAAAATTACATTTGAACTCCTAATCAAGTTAAATAATACTCCTTCACTAACAATTTTGTTCAATTTTATTCTACCAAAATCAATATCAAGGCACTAGAACCAACATAAAACAAAAGGACCAACAACAATGAGCTGAAACTAATTCTGAAATATGCAATTAGTAAGATTTAACACTAAAAATGTCTGACTAAATCAAACATGGACCAAAATACTGACAAATATTTGACATTGAGTGATTCTCTTACTAATTTAAACTAAGTTTATTCACAACCAAGTACTCGAACCTCAAAGTATAAGTGAATTTGCTTTGAAAACCAAATAATGGAACCTAAAGTATAAATGAATGAATGTTATATTCAAAGTGGTTTCTCACTCCCAATTTATATATTCAACAGTGAATGAAACTCAAAGCGAAGTAATGATCCAGTATAAGTTTGAGATGAAAATTGAATTAAGGCACAAATAAGAATTGGTACAAAAAAAAATTAAAAGATAGAGAAGATATGATATTTTATTTTTATTATATTTGTGTAATTTACTCTCAAATTTATAAAAAAGGACAACCTTCTTAAAAATTATAAATTCCGATAAGTTGTCATCGTGACATGATTTATGCATTAGTGTATTTAAACTAAAGTTGTATCATATTTGTACGACTTCACTCTTTTAATTAAAAAATCATGTCAATTTTACTTATTTGAAATGAAGTCGTGCCAATTTGACAATGACTTACCCAAATTTATAATTTTTTTTAAAGTTGTCCTTTTTGGTAAATTTAAAAGTAAATTCTACTTGTATAGTAAAAAAAATCAAGATATGGGAGTCACACCACTTAAGTAAACTAGTTGAAAGATTGAGCCATCACTTAAACTATTAAGACTTCAAGGTAAAATTCTAAAAGATAGTAACAAACTCCTAAAAGGGCTCACAAGTTTTTCACAAAATTCTTGTGAATTTTAATTTATTCAAAGTTTCCAAACAATGGTATAAGGAAGCTATTTGTAACTAAGGAACTCCTCTATGTGTTTTCAAATTTATAAAATTCTTCTACAAATTGCCAAGTTTGGAGTGTCAAAGGTCATGCTTTTCTTGTTCCTTGTGTATCTATTTCCCTCTATTAAGTATGATGAAAATATGCATCTTGTAAAGTCTCACATCTCCTAGGATAAACAAAAGAGTGGATATTAGTGACTATATAATGGACTCTAAGTCCATGGTGTTTCTTGCCTCATTCAAACCCACTTTAAGCTTGTATATGACTTTTCTTATACTCTTATTGTAGAGTGTTATGAGGTTTGAGTTTAATTCTTGTTTTGGAGAGTATGAGTGTACTTGGGATCAAAGGACATGAGAGTGTAGTCTATATGTTGTAAAATGTTCATATAGTGCTATTCTCTAGTTGTCATTAGACAACGATCGTGGTTTTTCTTCGGTTTTGGGGTTTCCACGTTATATTCTTGTATTCTTTGTCTTTATATTATTTATTTGTTAATAGAGTGATTCTTGGGGGTAAAGACATTAATGTTCTTAATTAATAATGCATTTTTCCCAACAAGTGGTATCAAGAGCTATGGTTTGGTAGGATTTTTTTCTTAGTAGGCTCTGTGGTTGCAGCTTACTTTGATCTTTCACATAAAAAAATATTAATTCCTTGGTATTAGAGAATTATCTTTGTTTGCTAAAGTTGTAATGAGGAATTTGATGGAAGGATCACTATCAACGTTGTGTTGGCATAATGAATCTGCAACTAGGTTCATGGAGATGCAAGGACTGTGAGTCACTTTGATTTGTAGTGGAGTTTGCATTTTTTGGAGAGTGTACTCATGGATCTACAGAGGAGGTCGTTGTTGGTGCTCGCATGGCTTAATGAGTGGTGCACGATGGATATCTGATCTATATGAGTCGCGGTTTGCGACAAGTGCGTGAAGAAATACTTTGTGGTTTACATATCTTGTTCGTGCGATGTGGCTTGCAGATCTGGCTACCATGGAGTGCGTTGGGAGGGAGGTATGGTGGTTGTTGTTGTGGTGCAATGGCTCATGCGCGATGCGGTGGAGGTCTGATGTAGCGGTGATGCTGCGTTATTTGCAAGTGCTATGTGATGGTGCTCTAGTAGTGCGATGGCGACTGATTTGCGGTGAAGGTTGTTTGTGCAAGGTCTTTAATACTGTTCCTATGGTGGCTATGCGGTGAAGAATGTTAGTTGTGTTTTTTTTCATTTATGGACTTATTATATAGAATGATAATTTTATCTTTCTCTTATAAAATCATTTTTTTCTCTTATTATATATAAGTATAATTTCACTTTTTCACATATTTATAGAATGATGATTTTGTTCTTTTACCTTATTTCCAAATATAATTTTACCTTTATAAATAGATGTATAGAATCTAATTGTGTTTTTTTTATTTGAAACTAGTTTTTATTTCATATTCTTTCTCTTCCTCATTGATTGCACATGTAACTTTTATCCTTTCACCTCAAACCAATATTTTTTGTGTGTGTTCTCAAATATTATTCATATCTTCTACCACATTTCACTGTGTTGAAGAAACATATACGTATAGGTTCTTTTCTTTCTTAAATAGTACTTTTTATCATTCTCAAGAAATCATTTACCTAAATACTTTACAACTTTATAAGAAAATTTCATAAAAAATATGCTTTGACTTTATAAATAATTAAAAAGATTTACTGACACTATATTATAAAATTACTCCATATATCAATTGATTAATTAATTATATTAAAATTAAACAGTTTCATATCCACTTCTCCTCACGTACTTTACACACATAGTTATATCATTGTAAAAAAAAACCCAAGAGATGAAAAAAATACTAGGTTTGTGCACAAAATTAAGTTATATTTATAATTTATTGGCAAAAGTATTGTTTAGTTTTGTTTAAATTTGATTTTTTTTGTTTTGTTTTAAATATACATTTCTGTAAAAGAAAATTACTTTCCAGCGGTATAAAAGATTCTTTGCAAATAAAAATAACTGCAGAGAATTTGGATGCCACCTAGGATTGTTGTATTTGCAATTTCAAGATCTGTGCCCCAAGATAAAAATACAAGTAATGTTTGTAAACTATTATAACACATTCTATAATTAGTTCAAACGTGGACATTTTTTCTTTACGCATATTGGGCTTAAATCTTATATTTAAAGAATGTGATATTTTTTTAAGACTAACATATGTAATATTGTACTAAGGAAGAAATTGTAAGGATTAGACTTTTATTTCTTTTATATTGATTAAAGTAGAACAACTCAAAACGTTATATGCATAATATATGATAAATTCCTTAATTTTATGACGATTCTATTAACAACATTTCAACAGCGCTAGTTAAAAAATTAATAACCAAAAACATTATTAAAAACCACCATAAAATGTATTAGTAATATTAAGTATTATTATATCTTTGATAAATTTATTGTACTATAATATTATAATTATTGCATTGCCCTCATTTTATACAAACTGGACTCATAAAACATAGAATTCTGCAATTTTTATTATGTTAATCATTTACAAGGAGATGATTTAACATTTTTGTTTGCAAAATGGGTAAGACAGACATTTCATACGTTGTTTATGAACAGAAGAGGATAAACAGAAATGTTCAGAAACGGGTTGATAACGCTGTTGGGGTAGATATATACGCGGTGTGAAAGAAAGTAATAAAGATCAGAATAAACAATAAATTTGGGAAAAGTGATTCTTCGCGTTTAATTACAATTGACTTTGAATTTTCGTTTATACATTCGTTTTAATATAAATAAAATAAATGAAAATAATTGACCGTGTCAAACTCCTCGTTTCCGAATTATTGAGAACACGTCTAAATTTAAAAATTGAAGTGATGTGTGTGTTCCTTGGTTGTGGATAAACATAGACTTGTCCCACAAAGTCATTTCAATAATATAATACAAAAATACATGACTTGGGTTCCACAAGCTAAATAGGTTGTTAGAATGTTCCTTTGGTTTATCTACTCACCTCTCTTTTGAATACAAAATAGTTATAAAATTGAAAGAGAGCTTGAGGAAAAAGAAAAACATTATATTAAATACATTCCTTATATATATACATATCCTCTTGAAGGTTATGGAATTTAGGAGTGTACTACACTCCAAACCTTGAATATTAATCAAAAATAGTTGTAAAAGAAAACCCAAATCATTTAATACAAGAGAAAACTTTTTTTTTCAAAAATTGCAACAACTAAAGTTAAATTGTTGATGAAGAATTTAACAAATATACATGTTTCATAAGATTTTATGTATATCTTTAAATTTATTATTTTTCCACTAAAAAAAATCTAAATAATAACTAATTTTAGTGAGTAATAGTCATTCTAATGACTAATTTAGATATCAATTTATAATCTATAAATCATTGGTAATTATAATAGAATAAAAAAATTATAATTAGTTTCTAAATTGATACCTAAATAGTTTTTATTATGAATTATTATTTAAATTGCTTACTAGCTACCACAGTTTTTTATACCAAAGAAATTAATATATAAATTGATCTTTAATTATAAAATTGGTCTCTAAATTAGTTTCTAAACATATTATTGATAGTAAAATTGGCCAATATTTAAGAATTTTATTATATGAATAAAAAATTATTGACAATTACAATAGTTTCTATTATGAATAAAAATTACAATTGGTTTTTAAATTAGTAATTAAATAGTTTTTATTATAAATTGGTATCTAAATTAGTCACTAACTATTAAGATTTTTGTTATAAAAAAAATTGATCTCTAAATTAAACTTTAAAAAATAATTTAATATTTAAATTGGTTTCTAAACGTATTTTTGTCCAGTAAAATTAGTTATTATTTGATTTTTTTATAGTGTCTTAATTCCTTTTTCTAAATTAATTATTCAAAACAAAATAGTTAAAATATTAAGAAAATTTAAATCAAAGTACTCCAAATTTGAAGTATTTAAAGTCCTTTATTATTTAAATTCTGTTTTCATGAATCAATTGATTTTTATAAATGTCAAATTTATACTTAGAATAAAATAATTTAATTTTACGAAAGAAAATATTTTAAATATAAAATAAAAAAATTAAATATTTAATATCTTTTCTAAATGTTACTATTTTTTTTTATTTTTTTAATAATTTAAAACTAATACTAGATAATATTTAGTAATTTGAAATATAAATATTGTTACTTTTACGTTAATATTTAATAAAGAGAGAGGAAATAAAGAAGAAAGAAAGAAGGAAAAAGAAAACATACGAGATAAAGAGATGAGGAAACCATATCACAAGAGACATTGAAGTGAGACAAAAAAAATGCGAGAAGGAGAAAATAGAAAAAAAATATTAAAGTATAATTTTCTAAAAGTTTTTACAATTTTTATATTTGGAGTTTTATAATTTAAACGATAAAATATTTTTATAAATTTCAAGAATTGTAATTTGAAATTAAATGTTTTATCTTAACAATATATTTCTCTACAAACATATTTTAATTTTTGTATAAAATGTTAAATGTTGTAACGTTGTTTCCCTCCACAAAAATTAATTTTTATATAAATATTATACTAATTTTTTTATTTATTTAATTTTTATTTTAATATATATATATATAAATTTTTTAATCATACAAGTATTTTATTTTTAAATCTTTAATAAATTAATTAATATTTTTATTTAAATAAATGAAAATATATTTTTAGAATTACTATATTATTAATTTATATTTTTCTATAAGATTAAAGTGATTTTTTAAATGAAATAAAATAATATCTTTAAAGTTGATAAATAAAAAGCAAATATTAATAAAAATATTGATATAATATTTATACAAATAATAAATTTGATCCAAAAGATAACATTGTTATTTTTATAAAATTGAACTAAATTGAATCTGAAAAATAAATACAATTTAACGACGCTTAATATTGTTAAAATCACATGATATGTTTCAGATACTCGACAAAAAATATTGAAAAAGAAATCACAAACTAACACGTAAAGTATTTTTTAACATTGTTAGTATATTATAAACAAAAATAATTTAATTAAATAAAATTTCAAAAATTCAAACTTAATTAAGAAAATAAATAAATAAACTTACTTAAATCTTTTTAATCAAAATTAAAACCAAACTAGTTGACCCCAATATATTTAGAACTACTCTCACCATTTATTCTCGACATTTCATTTTCTCCATTTTAGACTACCTTATCTCACGTCTATCTCAATTATCTAACACATTTTCTCTTAATATCACTTCTAGGAACTAAGGTCGTAGAAAATGGAGGTAGAGAAATTCTCATCAGCTTCTCCACCGTGGTTGCGAAATAAAAGCACTAGCCTATCAATTCCTCTTTTAACATTGTCACTAAAGATGACATTTACTTTGTTTTATTCCCGAGGATTAATTATATATATATATATATATATATATATATATATATATATATTATATATTTATTAAACATTATTTTAGTTCATATAAACATGTTAAATTGCTTTTCAACTAAATTTAAAATATTAAGTCTTTGATATTCACTATTATTTCTTTTCTTAATTTGTAATCTTGATTGCATTAATTAAAGTGATATCGTGTTTAAAGAAGGTTTATATTTGCACTTTTACAGGTTGAATTTAACAAGGAAGTGAATTAAACTCTCATAAACTTTTACAAATACGTATAATAAAATCTTACTAAATCTAAATCTTATTTCAAAATTTTGTTGCTTTAAATTAATGTACGAAATTAAGAATGTGATATATCAAAATTTCTTTTTTTTAGCTTATTACAAAAAAATATATTACATAAATAAAGATACATTTACCAAAATTAACTTTACAAAAAATTATCATAATTATAATATTTTATTATGATAATTTTTCTATTATCATAATTTTAATATATTTAAATTATCTTATTTATTATAATTATTTGGCAAATTTTTTATTCTCAATTAATTTATAAATATTAAATTATTTATATTTATTAAATTTATATTCACACGAATTTGTCAAATTTTACACTGTTTGAGAAAACTCTTATCACTTGAGCAATACTAACTCTAGAAGAGAAAAAAAAAAAAAAAAAAGAAATGATACAACATCTCTAACTTGAGCAAACAAAACTCCATTGGAGAGAAAAACAACTTGACTCTTCCTTGCTCAAGCATTACACCCTCATTTGAGTGGTGTGACTTACTACAAAAGCCTCCAAGTTTCAAAATATATCCCAAAATTATGAGTCTTCATCTCTTGAGAAATCACATTTTACTTAAGCAATAAGAGTTCCAAAAGAGAGAAGATTGTTATTTGAACGAAGGGTATTGTTGTTTGAGCGACTATTCCAAAATTAACAGTAATGAATAGTGATCGTCACATATCATTTCGTGGTTTTTTAAATTTTATTATTTTTTTTTTAAAAATGTCCTTATATCAACTCAGCAGCATGTCATGTGTTAGAGTCAATGTTTTATATTCAATATAGTCCATATATTTATTGTTTTTGTTCAATTTAGTCCTAATACTTTTTTAAAATGGAGCAATTTTGTTCTTCTCTAAATTGAAATCAAATTTAATTTTTAAATAAATGTTATAATGATGTTTTTATTAAAATTCACATTTTTATTAAATATTTCAGTTTAGGGTTACAATTAATTTAAAATTAGAACAAAAATTTTAAAGATGAAGACTAATAACCTTTCAAAATTTTAGATCAACCGTGTTAATTCTCATTCTAAAATAAATAAAAAAATTACAAAAATTACACGTGATAATCATGATTCATTACTTTATTTAAATGACTTTAGTAAAAATGACAAAATTAAACAAAATTGATGAAAATTGAATCTGATTAAATAGAAAAAAGTATTATAACTAAATTGATAAAACCAAATATATATATTTTAACATATGTATTAATAAAATACACCCTCACACCGTGCCTCACAATCCATTTTCATAAGTTTACCGTGTGGAAATTTATTCCTTTAACCATCAAATGAAATTAATTTTGTTAACACTGAAATTGTCCCATAATCATGCGAATTCTTTTATTTATTTTATCTGTCATATTTGAAGTCGTTCCATTATTTTACGACTTTGCTTTGTTCAAAATTAATTTTAATTAAAATTGTGTGAATATACGTCAACTTCAAAATATACCATAAAATTTTATCGTTTTGGCATGATTTTGTCATATTAGATTTACACGACTTTTTTTTTTTTTATGAAGTCGTTCCACAAATTGTTTGAGATGAAATTATTTTTAAAATTTACCGCATTTTTATAATTTGCAAATAATAATAGTAAAAAAACCTCTAACTTCACAATTATATTTTGTATTGGGTAGTCTTTTCAATGAATCTTAATATGTTAAAAAAGTAAGAGATATCTTCAGCAATAAAATATGAATTTATCCAAGAATAACTCAGCAGCAGCTACATCATACAAGTTATGCTTAGAAAACTATAAATCCAAATCACCAAATTAAGAACTGTGTCAAACCACGCGTTTGACTCTTTTCAACATCTTATTTACTAACATCTACAGATATCATTGCCTCGTCAGCTGATGTCTCATCAATATTCAACATACTAGTAAATAAAAGTATTTTTATATATCTTCTAATTTTTCAAAGAAGTAATTAATACTTTTGATTATTTGGAATGTTAAATACTTATATTTTTATTTTCTAGGCTGTCAATATGGAAAAATTCATTTGTAAGAATACACAGTAAAAAACTGAAACAAAAATCATATATATATATATATATATATATATATATATATATATATATATATATTACTTTTTTATTTGCGTTTGCTTATTTTGAACTTTTCTTATTTATAATAAATACTTTATTGTAAGAAAAAGTTTAGTATTTGATTAACTTGGATTTGACACGCATTTATGGAATTTATAAATAAATTTAAGGAATTGAAAATAAAAAAAGAAAAGAAAGAAAAAAATAGGATGAGTTTAGTGGGAAAGAGGGGATGGATGAGTATGACATTTTTTCATACATTTTACTATCAATTTTTTTTTTTCATTTTATTATATTGTAATATTTCTATTATGATGAAGGGTATACTAAAAGTTTTGGTCAATGAACATCCTTTTATTACTAGATTTTATGCAACCATGTCATCTTAACTTATTCTTGAGAGGTCATCCTTCTATAAAATGTATACAATAAAAACAAATAATAAAATAGGTAATTAAAATCTTAAATAATAAAATTTTCAAAATTAACAATAAATAATAATAATAATAATAATAATTAAGTGATGATATTTTCTATTATCCAAATATTTTGAATAAATTCTTTAAGAATATATATCACATACTTTCGTATAATGGTACCTGAATATTTTATTTTGACATTGATTTGTGGATTTAGTTTGGTCTGTGGGAAATGTCGTATAATGGGGAGAGTCTTTCAAAAACATATGCTGTCCTTATCCGTTAAAACGTAGTCATACATCGAAACTTCCACTCTTATCATTTTTCCTTTCATTTGACCTAAACACTGAACCAAAACTAAAACCACAAACTTAGGTTTTCATTGTCTTGTTGTTTTTCTTTTCATTTCCTTCATCAATCTTTCTCTTCGTCTTTATCTCTTTCCTCTCCAATAACTTTGGTCACTGCTTCTTGAAGTGCAACAGCTATATAACTAAATTTATTTAAATTGGTATTACCCATTTCTTCTTCAAACAATATTCCAAACTATTAATTTTATTTACTTACATAATTATACATAATTTTTAAGTATTATTTTATTTATTTAAAATAAATCATGTTTTATTTTATTTCTTAATCAAAGAAAATGCACAGCTAAGTAAATTATTATCCCAATTCTTAATAAATGTTAAAAAATATTAAAAAATAATAATTATCAAATAAAAATTAACATGAAATTAGAATTTATTTAAGCAAGATATACTGATTAAAATATGAACATATATGTATAATAATGAATGTATTTTTACAAGTAATAATAATGTCAAATTAATTCATATATGACTGTTATATTATTTAGGTACTTGTGTTGAAGGTTAACAAAATTTAAAGTTAATTTAATAGTTTAAGTTTGAACCATTGACTTATAAATTATTTTTAAAACAAATTAAAATAAATTGGAATTTGGCAAACTAATTAAAATATTTTCTAGACTAAATAAAGTGAGGATAATTTATTTTGAAATAATTGTTTTATACTAAGAAGAGACATTTTAGAAAAATGATAAAATATGGTCAGATTATACTCACACTAACCTAGTAAAATGAGAATAAAGATGATAATACATCCTTAAGAATTTTTCAAAGTATTATTTTATCTCAATGAATCTGTGCAAAAAAGTTAATTCAGTATTCCTTATGTTGTCATCTTTGATCATGAAAACAACCAAAATAAACAAAAATAATACGAAACAGGCCTAACTTTTTTTATTTTATGTTTAATTCACCACGTATTTTCTTATTTTGGGTCTCATCTGACCCAACAATAACTTACGTGTTTGGGCCAATGTCTCTTACAGATAAGGTTAATGGTTTTCTAAATCTGTATTTATAATTTCTTCTGGCGTATGCTTTTACAGTATATTAAGAAAAATAATCTTATAAAATTTTAAAATTTTAAATTTATTAAGAAAGCTTGCTAATTACATATTTAATCATATGAAATATTTAAATTTAAAAAATACAATTCAAAATAAATTACAAAACTTTAAAAATACATATTTCAAAAGCATTACAAAAAAATATTTAGAAAAAGAATTTCAAAATATGTAACTTAAAATTGAATTTTAAACATGTTAAATCAACCATTTCAGCACACACAAAAACACAAACATTAAAATATAAGAAATGTTTCCTTTGAAAATATAAAATTTAAAAGTATTATAAAGTGCTTTATACGGAAGCCTTAAAACAAAATTTCTCCATTGAATTCTTTCACTTGTCTATAAAGCTTTATAGGAAAGGACGATGTTTATGAATTTATTTTGAAAAATTTATCCAAGAAAACATAGGATTTATCAGGAATTATCTTCTTAAAAAGTATATTTTATTTATCATGATAACAAATATTGTGATAATTTTTTTCTCTTAAGAAAATTAGGTTTTGTTTTCTTATGCTTATATAATAATCATTTTATATTATATAAAATATAAATTAATATTAGAGTTTACACTTGTGTTAATATAATATTTTCTTTAATTTTCTAAAAGTTATAATTGTATGCCAATATAAAAGATCATTACATAGCTCATTACAAAGAAAGATTATATTTTATAATTTATACAAGATAAATGAACTCTTTTAGGTTCTTTTTGAACACGAACAATGTTCTTCGTTATAATTATAAAGACTACAGATATCTTGAAAACTATAATTTGATTTTGTTACAAGATTTTTGTCAACTTTCATTGTTCTAATAGATGTTCTATATATTAAAATTTAGAAGAAGAAAGTCATTGGACATCTCCATTATAGTCATTGTATGAATCTTCATCCAATACTACTTGTTCTTGCATATGATGTAACAATCCAATTTTAGCATTTTACCAATACTAATAAGAAATCATTTACATAATTATATTATGCCATGAGCACAACCAAAAAACATAAGATGATGTACAATCATCCCACTACTAATAAAATTTCAAAAGTACTTAAAGAAGAAAAGTAGTTGAGATCAAGACTAATACATCATAATATAAGCTCTGTCTATTCAAAACTAGTTATCGGTCATAGTTTCTCTTCCAAACCAGCCCCACAACTACTCTTTTGCCACACCTACATCATTATTTGCTCACATGAATTATCATGATCATGGCAGGAAGACAACAATATCATTCATAAAATACACAAAGTAAGCTAGAGATGATTTAAAGCTTATAAGTTTTAAATAAAAAAATATAACAAAGCTATAAATTCATAAATTTGGTTATTCCAAAACTATCTATCATTCATATTCATGTTATCAAACTTTTACAAATCATTCAACATATATCATTACTGACATGACCTTTGGACGACTAATGCATTGACTAGCACCCTGAGCTTTTGCATTTGTCATTGCTCAATCACTCTTGCTTCACAAGAGCTATAACTATAACATGTTTGGGCTTCTCCCGATCCATGGAGTATGACATGGTGAGTTTTATGTCTATCGAGTTCGACTTTTGCTGACACTCTAGACAAGAACCTCCTTTGACTCTCACCTTTAACACTTTTCCTCTATTTGATTTCAAGGATTAGTAGAGTCAAGATAATCTTATTTCAGTCCCTATCGTCAATACATCTCACACAAATCATAAACCACAAACCAATATAATAGTATTTTACATTGGGAATAATTAACTTCATAACTCTTACATACAATCATATGTAGTAAAATTTCGCAGTTTGCTCAATTGGCCCCTTCTAGTACCTGTCACTTTATTATAAATTATTAATTTACATAAAACTATGCATTTAAATTGTACCATTAGGGGATAATTGCTCAAACCTCAATATCTTTAAACAATTTCTCACTAAAATAACTAAATTCAACAAATCAAACAACCACAAACAAAAAATTCTCAATTTTACATATTTAACACAACTAACTTCATCAATTGTAGTTACAAATTCATAAACAGTAATGTCTAACCAGAACTATTTGCTTAAACTATTATACAATGCCAAATCAAACTAACTTCCCTTACCTCTATTTTAGCTCTTAACAACAAAACCTTGACCTTTACATCCTACGTTCCTTGTTCTTTTAACAGTTCTAAAGACACAAATAAAAGTTTTAATTTAATGATCTGAACACGCCTTTGAATTTATAAAGGATTAATACTTTTAAGGAATTTGTTACAAACACATGCAACACTTTTAGCGTCACATGATGGCCAAACACATATTATCTCTAGAAATAGAGCAAAAATATAACATACTATATAATTGAAATTGCTAGGTTGGAATGATTGCCCTTGCTGCTAGGATCACAGAGACGTGTGTCAACACCCAATTTTGTTCGAGTTATAATGTATTTTACCTTTTTTCTCATAATCTTATTTTACTTTTATTTTGTTTTTTTTTCTTTTCATCTTATTTTACTTTTATGTTATTTTTTATTTTTATTTTTATTCTATTTTTATTTTATTTTTATTATTTTATTTTATATTTTTATTTTGTTTTATTTTATTTTATTTTCGTTTTAATCTTATTTTATTTTATTTACAATTTTCTTTCTTTTCCTTTTTACTTTTTATTATTTAAGAAAAAAAATGAAATGAAAAAAAGAGAGAAGACCAAGAGATTAACGTAAGGTCTCTAATAGTTATGGGTGGTAGCTAGCTGGCCATGGTCATGATGGCTGAACAAGGAAAGAGCAAGAAGCAACATCTGCTTTCAGCCTTATCTCACGTCTCGAGGTAGGAAATGAACAGAGCAGACACAACAAATATCATAAAGATCCCTTCATTCAAAGAGACCTTCACCGTCTTCACTCAGGGGGGCTTCTTCTCATTCTGTTCTCTGCAAGATGAAAAAGAACACCTTCACTCATTCTATTCACTCAACAGATTCACCTCCTCCCGATCCCTCCATTATCACTTTCATTTTGAACCTGCACAAAACCAACATAACAGATTCATACCATCATCCTTCACCCTCCATTCCCTTCACCATCATCTTCACTATCATCCACCACCCACGCAAAATAAAAACAGAGACCAAATCACAAACTTGAGGCTAACTCGCTCAAATACGAACGGGTCGCGGGGCATCCACGACCTTCTCCACCATTCTTCATTTTCTGTTATACTCATAATAACACCAAACAGTCACGTTTCATCTTCCCCAAACACACACATTCGATCAAAACAGAGAAGAAATAAGATTATCGACGACAATGTCATCGACGAATCGAACTTCAAGTGACTGAGTGACGGCAGCTCCGATCGTAGTTGAGGGCGCCACAGTGAAGCACGATGGTGTGAATTCCAAGACCTGATGGCTCGTGCAAGAAGAAGAAAGAAAGGATGTTGGTGATGTCGCCGTCGAGACTCTTGGCCGACCAAGAGGAGGAGCGATGGCGCTGGTCACGCAAAGGGAAAGGGCTGCCATGGATGAGAGTGAAGGAGAAGACACTGGCTCCGCGTGTGCGTGATAGAAGAAACGAGAAGGGAGGAGCTTTAGGGGGTCAGGTTCTCGCCGGCGATGCCTCCGGTGGTGGTTGGCGTCGACGACGTGGCATCGCGGCGTGGTGTAAGCGTGTGAGCGTGTGAGAGGGAGAGAAATAAACCCTTTTAGGGTTTCTGTATTTTAAAAAAATAAGAAGTTGGGTTTGGGCTGGCAGATCCCTTTTTACTCCACCCACCCCATCTTTAATCTCTGCACACCCTTTTTTTATCTCTACGCACCCCATCTTTAATATTTGCACCTCCCCTGTTTGCAGATCTGAATTGTTTTGTGTTTATGGTTTTTATTTGTTGACTGCACCCTAGTTTTCATTGTTTACACCTCTCCTGCATTTTTCTTCCATTTTCAGTTTTTACTCATCACACCCCCATTGTTTATGTTTACACCCTTCATGCCTTTGCTGATTACACCTATTTCTCTCAGTTCACACCCTCTGTTTATTTTCACTTATTTTTAGATTTTTACTTATTGCACCCTACTTTGTTTTGTGCTTACACCCTCCATGCTTTTCTATTGTTACTCCTTTTTTTCAATTTTTACCATCATTTTATTTTTGTCTCCATTTTCGTACACATTTTTTTTAACATTTAAAAATCATGAAAATTCACAAAAAATAGAAAAAATCTTAAAAAACGAAAAATATTCTTTTTTTGCTTTATTGTGTCTGTCCGATTGCCCGCACCATGTGACACTCATTTTCAAAAATACCAAAAATAGTTTTCTTTTTCTTTTAGTGTTTGTCCTACCGCTCGCGTCGTATGACACATATTTTCAAGTAATTCAAAAAATACCAAAAAAAATACAAAATTTTCAAAATATAAAAATATCAATATTTTCAAACAAAAATGTCTTTTAAGAACTACGTGATCCTTAATTCTCCACCGTGAGATACGTAGGAGTAAGGCTAGTCCTTGTCAGGTTCACCTCTAAAAAATCAAATCTTTTTCTCAATTGTTTTTTCAAATATCTTTTAAAGAACTATGTAACCCTGATTTCTCATTTCGAATGAGAATACATAGGACCAAGGTCAATCCTTGTCGGGCCCAAAAAATTAAAAAGTATTTTGTTTCTTTTAGCATTTTTGTCTTATTATTTTGGGGGAAAATTAATATTTTGAAAATCACATCAACTTTGCATTTTTAATTAAAGGTACCGCCCTCGGGCAGGTGCGGTAGGGTGCTAACACCTTCCCTACACGTAACCGACTCCCGGATCCAAAATCTTGTTTTTCGCAGACTTGTTTTATTTTTATGGTTTTCCATAGTTTTCCAGAATAACTATGGTGGCGACTTCAAATCTTTTTTTAAAACCCGTTTTCTTTTTCGATTCGCATTTCCGGTTGCGACAGTTGGCGACTCCACTAGGGACTCTAGAGAGTCAAGCCATTTAATTAGATATGCAAACTTGATGTGATTTTTCCTTATGTTTTCTTTCCTCTTTCTTCTTATTTGTTTATTATTGTCTTTATTTGCATGTGTATATATTTGTCTCTTGGAATAATTGTTTATGAATTGTTTTGCTTATTTGTTACATATCTGTCTGGGAATTTTTGTGTGGCTATTTTGCATGTGGGGTTATGGTATGCATCACTCTCTCTCCATACATACATTGTGCATATCATGAGTGGGGCCTTATACCCGGGTCTGTGTAACTTAGAATTAGAGGGAATTGTGTAGCGATTCCACAGTGGATGAACTTCCCAAGTGGTCATTGTGAGAACCCCAACTAGAGTTTGCTTGTTTCCTTAGTACTCTCACTCCTTGTTGTATACCAACTATTGTGGGAAATATCATGAAATGGACCATAGCTCTAGTGACCTAGATCTTTAAATTTAGGGAACCATCCCGGTGAGCGCATGTACTTTACCTTAGATCCATTAAGCGCTAAACCTCTGTTAAGGCACAAAGGGAGATTGCTTGCTTTAATCCTCACCTTTTGTGTGCATAATGTACATGTGAATAAGTGCCTATTGAGGCACAATCATGCATAGCATTTTTATATCATACATCATATCTCATGAAAATAGGCGCCTCTTTAGGCGTAAACATGCATTTCACTATGTCACTCTACATATCATGCATGGTGTTTTCAACTAAGTGTATCACATTTCATCATCATATCATGGGAATAAATGCCTCTTAAGGCGCATGCATTACATCTCATGTAGGTTTTTGTTTTTAATTAGTTGCATATCATGCATGGTGCTCTTTAATCGCATCGACATACAAGTGGGTAGGTGTCTCTTGGGCACAAACTTGCATTGCAATTGTTGTTTTTAGTCATAGTGGCATGTACATAGTTTTTTTTTAATCCATATCATGCATCTCACCTCATATGAATATACAGACTCTGCAAAAGAAAGGAAGGAAATAAAAAAGGTTGTCACATTTTGAGTCACTTGTTTTTCTCGCAAATCATCAAATTCACTTCTTAAAAAAAAAGGAAAATAATGGGGTGTCACGCTTTTCTGGGGTCAAATGTTTAATCAAGAATAACGACTTAACTTTTTCTTTTGAGATGTTCGTGTGTGCACGAGTTGAAAACGTCCATCCTTCGGCTTCTCAAAATGAAAGATTTGCCCTATCAACACTGCCATTACCCAAATTGAGGAACACGCTTTTTCATTGGGTAGATTTGACTAGTTTATCATTGCCTACATTGGTTGGGTGGTCCCTGAATGTGTCGAGACAAAAAAAAATCAAAGGAAGAAAAAGAAAAAAGAAAGAAAAGAAAAATGAGGAAGAAAATAAAGTTCACTAGACTAAAAACCTGAGAGGGCAGTTTAGGCAAAAAAAATAAAAATTCTTTGATCAAATCAGTAGTTTGAATAAGTAAATAATGTTTGATATCATTCCTTTTGAAGCATTTATCTGACTCGAATAACATGAAATTTTCAAGCTAATCATTACTCCATCACATTTCCACTATAAAGCCTACTTCTTTTATTCCATGGAGGAATCCCATAAAAGGAGTAACTTGTCCTAAGCATACTGTCAACAAATATCTTAACATGAAAATAAAAAATGTTTGTTTGACTAAAAACCTGAAAGGGTGGTTTAGGCAAAAAAAAAAAAAGGATAAGAATTAAAGTGAGGGACAACCTGTAACATGAACCAATTTTCTTCCTAAGTTGAAACTTCTTGAAAGAGAAAATAATCATGTTTTGGAAATGATGTGTGGTCATGTTTCTTTATCATTAAAAAGAAAAAAATATCATCCTTTGTTACCCCTTTGACCCTTAAAGGAGCAAATTTTTTCTTTCAAAGGGTCACCTGACATCGATGGTTTGCACTTTTGTTTGACAGACGGTTCACCAATAAAAAAAAATCCATTAGAATCAAAAAGATTGAAAAAGACAAAAATAAAAAAATGATGATGATTTGGTCACATTAAGAAAAAAAGAAGAAGCGATATTTAGAAAAAAATGGTGAACAGAGAATAGTCAAATAAATTTATGATGCAGCATTATTCAAAGATCATTGTTGCAAAATACCATCACCTCTTTTTGGGTTTTTACTATCCACATTTGCTTTCATACCCTTAGCCTTGACCATGATACAAGCATAATAAAGCCCACACAGATCCAAGACTGATTGTTGGTACCTTTCAAAAAGTTTAATTCATGGAAATCATATTGACGTGCTGAAAGGTTTGTGCAAAATCCAAAAAAAAAGGGAAAAATAAATATTGAAAAATATGTTTTGAGATTTGCTTTCAGTGATTCAGACAGTTTTTCATTCACATGTGCCTAAAGCTTCTTAAAACAAGCCTGGTTAATCAATTAGATAAGGGGCATCCTCCTTCGTTGTTTCATTCTCACCCTCTTCATGGATTTCATCTTCATTTCCTACCATATCCTCTACTCTCAGCCTAAACCTTGTCCAACCTTTTCATACAATTGTCTAACCTTTTTCTCTAAAATCCAAACTAGACAGTTGCTTCATATCACAATTCATATGACCAGTCATGGTCACGCTAGGGGCAACTTTTGATGTCCCCATCTTTTTCAACCACTCCATGCCTTACCATAATTGAGGCAGATCGGACACAATTTGTGCGTCAATCCAGGTCCTTAAATCAGATAAATCTTTGAACTCCCTTTAATTTGCCTAACCATTTTCATCATAAATGGAGCAAGTCAAACACATTTTGTACCCTGAGGCCAATCCATACTCTCACACTGGGTCAACTTTTGAAATCCATATCATTTTCTTCATGTCATCAATAGCTGGAGCAAGCCCAAACATACTTGGTGCCCTAAGTCTAAATCAAACTGGGTCAGCTCCCTAGTCGGTCCTCGTCATCTCATCCAACCCCTTCTAAGCCATCGAAAATTTCATACATGTTGTTTAGATAATGCTTCAAAAGAAATAAAATAAAAAGTTTTTCAATAAATTGATCAGACCAAAGAGTTGATTTCAAAAGTGAAAGAAAAATAATGTCTCATGAAGAAGGGAACACCCTATTATCTGACCGAAGGCAAGTGAAAGAAAAATAAACCAACTGGGGCAATCCTTTTCACCCAATCCTTTCCATTTCTACTACCCCTTTTGAAACAACATCCCTCGTTCATACCCTTTTTCCATACACCAAAACTGGGGCAATTTTCGGGATTCTTGTGTTTTTCAACCTAATATTCACATATTGCTTCTCCTTTGAAGGGTGTGTGGAGACAACATGCCCGCACGACTATCTTAGTCCCCTGCACACTCTTTCCAAACAATTCTAACTTTCACTCACTTGTGAATTCAAACATGCGTGCACTAATATCATAAAAAGAGAAAGTTAAAGATATACTCATTTCAGATGTTAGACCTAAAAAAATGTGATATTCCTCACTTTCATGAAACATTGAAAATAAATATGAGTTTGATGATTGCAAATGAAACAGTTGGCTCATACTTGCATAGAATAATCAAAGGACAAAACACAACCAACATTGTTTTCATCAGGCAT